>ERZ1026932.744-NODE-744-length-10676-cov-5.233594_pt1 | contig 10676 bp, 9 predicted proteins | sample MGYA00519570_ERZ1026932 | MGnify/ENA primary metagenome ERZ1026932 (study PRJEB26926, sample SAMN06164826) | human gut metagenome | biome: ENVO:00009003; feature: ENVO:2100002; material: ENVO:00002003 | host: Homo sapiens | place: USA | collected 2012 ... | reverse complement strand
GATCTACACTTATGCGATCGTCGGCAGCGTCAGATGTGTATAAGAGACAGGTAGATGAGAGATTAATTCATGGACAGGTTGCAATGACATGGACAAAGGAACTGAAACTGAATGGACTGGTAGTTGCAAGTGATGAGGCTGCATCAAATGAGATTCAGAAAATGACATTAAAGATGGCAGTGCCGGAAGGAATCAAATGTATCATCAAGTCGGTAGAAGATGTGACAACAATTCTGGATGATCCACGTTCAGAGTCTATGCGTCTGATGGTACTTGTACCGATGGTAAAAGATGCAGTTACATTGTGTAAACGTTACAAAAATATTGAAATGGTAAATATCGGAAATGCCGGTAAAATGACATCCGGAGAAAAGAAAATCTTATCAAAAGAAGTTATGCTGACAGCAGACGAACTGGAAGCACTGAAAGAACTGACAGAGCTTTATCCGGACACATTTTTCCAGGGAACACCGGCGATGGAAAAGAAAATGGCATCTGCAATATTAAAGGGATGTTGATTAAAATAGGATAGAGGAGGATGAGATCATGATGTTAGATGCATTTTTTGTAGCACTCGCTGTTTTTGTGGGAGTTGCAGGACATGAACTTTTTGGAATGGCAATGTTGAGCAGACCGATCGTAGTGGCACCGCTGGCAGGACTGCTTTTGGGAGATGTGCAGACAGGACTTATTGTAGGTGCATCATTGGAGTCGATTTTTATGGGAGTTGTAAACATCGGAATATCCAGTACAGCAGAACCGGCACTTGCAGCCGGACTTGCAACTGCTTTTGCAATTAATCTCGGAGGAAATGTCGGAACCATTATTCCAATCGTTTTCCCATTGGCAGTGCTTGGATTACAGTTAATGAACTTTATTTTCTCTTTTGTGATTGGTCCGTGCGCACCGAAATTTGAAGAACTTGCAAAAGAAGGAAAAGATAAAGAAATTACAATACTTCATTTTGGTTTATGGTTCGTACATTATGCGTTATATGCATTGATTCCGTTTTTTGCAGTATTGTTTGGTTCGGATGCTGTTCAGCGTATTCTGGAAATGATCCCGGATGTAATTATGAACGGTCTGACGGTAGCGGGAAATATGCTTCCTGCAGTTGGTATGGCAATGCTTCTGCAGATGCTCTGGGATAATAAGATTGCAATCTATTTCCTGCTGGGATTTATTCTCGTAGCATATTTGGATCTTCCACTGATCGCAATTGCAGTATTGGGAACAATTATTGCGGTTGTGACAGCACAGCGTGATATGCAGTTAAAAGATATGATGGCTAAACCAGCTGTTGCAAGTGCATCAGCTAATGACAGTGAAGAGGAGGACTTTTTCGCATGAAACTAATGAATAACATTGATAAAGAAGAAAAGAAATTCTTTTCTATCATGTGATAGAAAGACGTCTGTTAATGTTGTTATTTGGTGTCCCGATGAGACAGAATATGACGAGCCTGTTGCGGTATTGCAGATATGTCATGGGATGATTGAGTATATTGACAGATACGACGGATTTGCAAGATATATGGCAGAGAGAGGCTTTGTTGTTGTTGGAAATGATCATCTTGGACACGGAAAGTCAGTATGCACGGATGATGATCTGGGATTTTTTAAAGATAAGAATCCGGGAGAGGCACTTGCAAAGGATGCACATCATCTTACAGTTCTTATCAAGAAAATGTATCCTGGTATTCCATATTATCTTGCAGGACACAGCATGGGGTCGTTTGTTACAAGAAGATATATATGTGATTATGGATATGAACTTGATGGAGTTATTGTAATGGGAACAGGACACCAGCCGGCACCAATGGTTTTTGCCGGAAAGGTGCTTGCTGATGTAGTAAGACTTATAAAGGGGGACCGTTACAGAAGCAGACTGATATCTAAGATTATGTTTGGTAATTATAACAAGCGTATAAAGAATGTAAGAACAGTCAATGACTGGCTGACAAGAGATGAAGCGGTTGTTGATGAATACAATGCTGGAAAATTGACAACATTTCTGTTTACGGTTAATGGTTACAGAGGACTTATGAATATGATTCTGTATGTAAGAAAGCCGCGCAACATAGAAAGAATTCCTAAGAATCTGCCAATGCTTATGATATCAGGACTTGATGATCCTGTGGGAGAATACGGCAAGGGCGTTTACAGGGCATATAATTCGTATCATGGTCACATTGATGATATTGATTTAAGACTTTACGAGGATTGCAGGCATGAGTTGTGCAATGAACTTAATAAAGAAGAAATATATGAAGAAATATATGGCTGGATTATGAACCATATGAGTAAGTAGGTTAATAAAAGCGGAATGGAAGTTTCAAACCATTCCGCTTAATTCTTTATTGATTATAATCTGATAGTGGTGTACTTAGGAATGCAAGCAATTCCTAATGCGTAAGGCCCTGTATGGCAGCCTGAGATAATACTGATTCTTGTCTTGAAATCTTCGCGTCTTTCGAGAAGCTTCACACCAAGCTGTGCTTCAACATCATCTCTGTATTTCTCAGCTTCTTCCAGATTAGTACAGTAGCCAACAGTGATATCCCAGTTTTCAATCGGCATTCCCTTTGATTCAATGTATTTCTGAATCATGTCAATAACATTAGATTTACCCTTGTTTCTTGTTCGTGTAAATCCACCAAGCCCGATTTCTCCTTCTTTCATAACGATGATAGGACGGAGGCTTAATTTGCTTGTGATTGTAATTGCAGTCTTAGCAAGACGTCCGCCTTTACTTAAGTATTCAAGCGATTCTGTTGTAAACATTATTCGGCCATCGTTTCTTATAGCTTCAAGGACTTTGATTGTATCCTCATATGAATACCCTGCTTTTCTCATCTGGAGAGCCTGATATATGAAGAGTGAAAATGATGCTGAGTTAAGCAGTGAATTAATAACTGTAACTTTAGCATCAGGATGGTCTTCTAATATAATGTCCTTAGCTGTGCAGGCTGAGTTATAAGATCCTGAGAAGTATGATGTAATTGTACATACAATAGCAGGTCTGCCAGCTTCTACACTTGGCATAATAGCATCAACAAAATCCTGCACACTTGGAAGAGATGACTTAGGAAATGCGCCTTCGTCTGTCATTCTTCTATAGAATTCATCATGAGTAATGTCATATTGTTCTTTAAGATAATTAACACCATCAAAAGTTGTGTAGAGCGGTACAAGCTTAAGATTGTGTGTCTCTGCATATTCTCTAACAATATCGCAGGCTGAATCAGTGATTATATCAAACATAATATATATTATCCTCCGCGTTGTAAAAACGATTTGTTTTGTTAATTGAGATGATAACACATAGTTTTCAAAACCACAATACATTAATATTAATATTTTATAAAATATAAGTTTGTAAAATTAAAAAATTGTTGTATAATCAATTCGAATGTATATTTTTTCGAGCGGAGGAAATAATTAATGAAGGTATGTGCATTTTTTACAGATGGTTTTGAAACGGTAGAAGCACTTGCAGTTGTAGATATATTAAGAAGAGCGGATATTAAGACTGATATGATATCAATAACAGGTGACATTAATGTTAAAAGTGCTCAGGGGGTAATTGTTCAGGCTGATGAGCTTTTAGATGAATATGTATTTGAAGGAGATGAGCTGTTATTCCTTCCAGGTGGTCCGGGTCATAAGTCATATTATGATTGCAAGGATTTACTGGAACTTCTTAAAGAATACAATAAGAAGAATAACAGAATTGCAGCCATATGTGCAGCACCTTCAATTCTTGGAAATCTTGGATTACTTGAAGGGAAGAAGGCAATGGCTTTCCCAGGCTTTGAAACGCAGTTAACGGGGGCAGTTATAATAACAGCACCGGAGAGGGTAGTTACAGATGGTAACATCACAACATCGAGAGGAATGGGTACATCTCTAGATTTAGGACTCGAGCTTGTAAGACTTATTAAAGGAGAAGAACTTGCAGAGCAATTAAGGACTTCAACACAATATATATAATAAGTTTATTTTATGCGAGAGGAACTTTTAAAGATGGAATATAATAATTACGATGAGGATGCAATACGCCGCAGCAGAAAAAGAAAATCACAGTTGATGAAGAAGAAAAGACAGAAGATTTTAAGAAGAAGATTTATTATGATGGCAGCTGTGACATTTTTAATAGTGCTTGCAGTAGTTATTGTGAATATAACATCGGGGCTGAGAAAAACATTGGGTCAAAAAGCGGCATTTGCTTCTGATATAACAGATGAGACACAATCAGATATACTGATGCCAACAGAAGCACCAACAGAACCGCCTCTTATATATGCACAGATGGCAGAAGATTATCAGGATTTGTCAGCTGATGCACAGATAGCGTCGCCTTATGCAGCATTACTCGATGTCAATAATCATAGAATAATAGCAGGTAAGCTTGCTGATACTAAGATATATCCAGCTTCAATGACTAAGGTAATGACACTTATTGTTGTATCAGAGAATATAGATAAGATGCCCAAGACTTATACATTTGGATTTGAGATGCTTAACAGACTTTACAGGGAAGAAGCGTCTGTTGCAGGATTCCTTGAAGGTGAGACAGTAGATGTTGAAGATCTTATGTATGGACTTGTGCTTCCATCAGGAGCTGATGCAGCCGAGGCACTTGCCATAATGGCAGCTGGTTCTAATGAAGAATTTGCAAAGCTTATGAATGAAAAATGTAAAGAACTTGGACTTAAGTATACACATTTTACTAATCCGACAGGATTATATGATGAGGAACAGTATACAACTCCATCAGAGATGGCAATGATTATGGAATATGCCATGAAAGATGAGACCAGAGCCAAAGTACTTGGAACATATCAGTATAAGACTAAAGCAACAGCACAGCATCCGGAAGGAATACAGCTTACAAGTACAATGTATTCAAGAATATATGGCAATGAAGCACCTGGAGTACTAGTAAAAGGTGGTAAGACAGGATTTACCAATGAAGCAGGAAGCTGCCTTGTAAGTTATGCTGTAACTAATAAAGGTAATGCGTATGTTTTCTGCACTGGAGGAGCAACATACAGATGGGCACCTGTATATGATGAGATATATGTATATAAGAACATAATTCCGGCGTCAGCCAAAGATTTAGAAACAGAAACAACGAAAATGTCTCCTAATAATTAACAACCAGAATATGTCATAATAATTAGTATTAACGGACACATAATAACATCAAGACGTTAAGTTATGGCGCCATAACTTTTCGGCTTAAACCTAAAAATGTGTTTAATAAGGAGGCTTATTATGGCTAAATCAACAAGTTCTAATTATAAGACTAAGAAGGAAGCACAGAATGCACTTGACAGATTCAAGATGGAGGTTGCTTCAGAAATTGGTGTTAACTTAAAGGATGGTTACAATGGAGACCTCACATCAGCAGAAGCTGGTTCAGTTGGTGGTAACATGGTAAAAGAGATGATCAGAAGACAGGAAGAGCAGATGAGCGGTAAGTAATTGCGGGGTGCTCACAACTGAATACGAATTATCTTAAGTGATAAATGGGCTGTAATCCGAATGTTTATTAGTAAATATAAGGTTTGCAGCCCTATCTTTTATTTTTTTAAAATAGTACTGGTAATCTAAAAACAGTTGTGTTATAATTCGTGGGTATGTTGTACGATAGTAACAATACATAGTTCATAGGAGGATTAATTTATAATGAGTTTCACAGTTGAGAATTTAGAAGAGAAGAATATGGTTAAACTTGTTATTGAGTCTACTGCTGAGGAATTTGAGGCAGGTCTTAATACTGCATATAATAAGAATAAGAGCAAGATCAGCCTTCCTGGTTTCAGAAAAGGTAAAGCACCTAGAAAGATGATTGAGAAGATGTACGGTGCAGAAGTGTTCTACGAAGATGCTGCTAATTCAATTATTCCAGATGCTTATGCTAAGGCTGCTGATGAGTGTGGTCTTGAGCTTGTTTCTCAGCCAAAGATTAATGTAACACAGTTAGAGGCTGGAAAGCCATTCATTTTTGAAGCTGTTGTAGCTACTAAGCCAGAAGTTGAGCTTGGACAGTACAAGGGCGTTGAAGTAACTAAGGCTGATACAGAAGCAACAGATGCTGATGTAGAAGAAGAATTAAAGAGAGTTCAGGAGCAGAATTCAAGAACAGTAGCTGTAACAGACAGAGCAGTTAAGGATGGCGATAATACAGTTATTGATTTCGAAGGATTTGTTGACGGTGTTGCATTCGAAGGTGGAAAGGGAACAGATTACCCACTTACAATCGGATCTCATTCTTTCATTGACACATTTGAAGATCAGATTATCGGTATGAATATCGGTGATGAGAAAGAAATCAATGTTACATTCCCAGAAGAGTATCATGTAGATGATCTTAAGGGTAAGCCAGCTATGTTTAAGGTTTCTGTTAAGGAAATCAAGGAGAAGCAGCTTCCAGAGCTTAATGATGAATTCGCTCAGGATGTATCTGATTTTGATACAATTGCTGAATATAAGGATGATTTAAAGAACAAGATTGCTGACAGAAAGTCAAGAGAAGCTAAGGCTAAGCAGGAAGACGAAGCAATCGCTAAGATTATCGAAGACTCTAAGATGGATATTCCAGATGCTATGGTTGACACACAGGTTAACAGAATGGTTGAGGATTTTGCACAGAGATTACAGCAGCAGGGCTTATCAGTTGAGCAGTACTTCCAGTACACAGGAATGACTGCAGACAAGATTATGGAAGAGATGAAGCCAGAAGCTGTTAAGAGAATTCAGTCAAGACTTGTTCTTGAGGCAGTTGTTAAGGCTGAGAATATTGAGACTTCAGAAGAAGACTTTGAAGCAGAGTTAAAGAAGATGGCTGAGACTTACAAGATGGAACTTGATCAGATTAAGGAATTCATGGGCGACTATGAGAAGAAGCAGATTAAGGAAGATCTTGCAATCCAGAAGGCTATAGAAGTTATTACAGGATCAGTTGTTGAAAAATAATTGAGGTTGTAAGAAACATTTTAGTATATTGGAGGTTGTGTAATGAGTTTTGTACCTTATGTCATTGAACAGAACAGCAGAGGCGAAAGATCATATGATATATATTCACGTCTGCTTAAAGACAGAATTATATTCTTAGGAGAAGAGGTAACAGATGTCTCTGCTAATCTTGTAGTAGCACAGATGTTATTCCTTGAGGCAGAAGATCCAGGCAAGGATATACATTTCTACATTAACAGCCCGGGAGGATCAGTATCAGCAGGTTTTGCTATATATGATACAATGCAGTACATCAAGTGTGATGTTTCTACAATCTGTATTGGTATGGCTGCAAGTATGGGTGCATTCCTTCTTTCAGGCGGTGCCAAGGGAAAGCGACTTGCTCTTCCTAATGCAGAGATTATGATTCACCAGCCATCAGGCGGTGCAAGAGGTCAGGAAACTGAGATCAGAATCGTTGCTGAGAATATACTTAAGACAAGAAATAAGTTAAACGAAATACTGGCAGCTAATACTGGCAAGTCAGTTGAAGAGATTTCACGCGACACAGAGAGAGATAACTATATGACAGCACAGGAAGCTGTTGCATATGGACTTATCGACAGTGTTGTAGAGAAGAGATAATAATTGCTTATGATAAGGAAGATGCCTGCAGATAATACATTTACAGGTGTCTCCCTTGTTTTTGTGTGATAAGCGAACCTTTATTTAAAGGATTTATAGTGATTTGGAGGATAGTATGGCAGGCAGAAATATTGACGAGAAGCTTAGATGCTCATTCTGTAATAAGACACAGGATCAGGTTAAAAAGCTGATTGCAGGACATAATGGTGTTTACATTTGTGATGAATGTGTAGAAATATGCAGCGATATCCTTGATGAAGAGTTTGAAACTGAGACAGATGCAAAAGAAGTGGTTGATGGAATGAATATCAACCTGCTTAAGCCGAAGCAGATAAAAGAATTCCTTGATGATTATGTTATAGGACAGGATGATGCAAAGAAGGTACTTGCTGTTGCTGTATATAATCATTATAAGAGAATAATGTCACAGGCTGATTTGGATGTAGAGTTACAGAAGAGTAATATTCTTATGCTTGGACCAACAGGTTCAGGAAAGACATTCCTTGCACAGAATCTTGCAAGACTTCTTAATGTACCTTTTGCAATTGCTGATGCGACAACTCTTACAGAAGCCGGATATGTAGGTGAGGATGTTGAGAATATCCTGTTAAAGCTTATTCAGGCTGCAGATTATGATGTTGAAAAAGCTCAATATGGTATTATATATATTGATGAGATAGATAAGATTACTAAGAAGTCAGAAAATGTTTCTATAACAAGAGATGTATCTGGAGAGGGTGTACAGCAGGCTCTTCTTAAGATATTAGAGGGAACAATAGCATCAGTTCCACCACAGGGAGGAAGAAAGCATCCGCAGCAGGAGCTTATTCCAATTGATACAACTAATATTCTCTTCATATGTGGTGGTGCATTTGATGGACTTGAGAAGATTATTGAATCAAGAATGGATAAGAGTTCAATTGGTTTCAACTCTGAACTTAAGGAAAAGAGTAATGATGATATAGGTGAGATGTTCCATAAGGCACTTCCACAGGACCTTATCAAATTTGGACTTATTCCTGAGTTCGTAGGCCGAGTTCCGGTTGTTGTTTCATTAGATTCGCTTGATGAGGAAGCACTTGTGAGAATTCTAAAAGAGCCTAAGAATGCTATTATAAAGCAGTATCAGGCACTTTTTGGACTTGATGAGGTGGCACTTGAGTTTACAGATGAAGCTGTTGAGGCAGTAGCCCATAAGAGCTTTGAGAGAAAGACGGGAGCAAGAGGCTTACGTTCAATCTTAGAATCAGTCATGAATGAAGTAATGTATGAGATTCCGTCAGATGAAACAATATCAAAATGTATAATAACTAAGGAAGCTGTAGAAGGAAACGCAAAGCCTCTGTTAGAATACAGAACAGATGCTGTTAAAAAAGCACAGTAATGAAATTAATTCGGGCGGGCTGTTCATGATGGACGGTCCGTCTTTTTAGATAGAGAGGAATATATGAGTAACAAATATGATAGACATTATCCAGCTATTCCATTAAGAAATGTCACTGTTTTTCCTGGGATGGTAATGCACTTTGACGTGAGCAGAAAGAAGTCTGTAAAAGCTGTAGAAGCAAGTATGGCAGCTGATGAACTTATATATCTTGTAACACAGAGAGATTCGCAGGTGAGCGAACCAGGGATAGCAGATTTATATACAGTAGGAACAATTGCTAAGATAAAACAGATAATAAAGATGCCAGGCAAAATTTTAAGGGTTCAGGTAGAGGGGCTTGAAAAGGCACTTGTAAATAGATTTGAAGAAGCGTCGGGAATGATGCTTGCTGATGTAAGTGTTATTGAAGGGCTTGAAAAGCCTGATAAAATGGTGTCGAGAGCTATAATTGTAGGTATGAGAGAATTATTGACACAGTATGCACATGTTAATCCGAAGTTTGCAAAGGATACAGTCAAGAGATGGCTTTCATATAATGATGCAGAAAAGCTGATGATGGAATTTGCTCAGGAATTTATGATGGATTTTGATAAAAGACAGCAGTTTCTTGAGGCAGAAGACTATGAGCAGATGTATACATTTGCTGCAACATTACTTGTAAATGAGATAAATGCTTATACTATTAAAGAAGAACTTGGCAATATTGTAAGAGAAAGAGTAGATAAGAACCAGAAGGATTACATATTAAGAGAAGAACTTGCAGCAATTAATGAAGAACTTGATGGAGGAACCATAACAGAGGCGGAAGAATATGAGGCGGACGTTGAAAAGCTTGATTCACCACAGTATGTAAAGGATAAGCTAAAAAGGGAGATTAAGAGACTGAAATCACTTGCTGGTAATAATGCTGAGGCCAATGTTGAGAGAACATATATAGAGACATGTCTTGAACTACCATGGAATGTGTCGACTGAAGATAACAAAGATATAGATAATGCTGCAAAAGTGCTTGATTCGGACCACTATGGAATGAAAGATATTAAGGAAAGAATTCTGGAATCACTTGCGGTAAGAAACATAACAGGAAGTGGAAAAGCACCTGTCATATGTCTTGCAGGACCTCCGGGAACAGGTAAGACATCTATAGCAAGATCAGTTGCAAAGGCACTTGGCAAGGAGTATGTCAGAATCTGTCTGGGTGGTGTAAGAGATGAGGCTGAGATAAGAGGACATAGAAAAACATATATTGGAGCTATGCCTGGAAGAATTATTGAGGGACTTAAGAATGCCGGAGTTAATAATCCTCTCATGCTTCTTGATGAGATAGATAAGATAAGCAGTGATTATAAGGGTGATACATCAGCAGCACTTCTTGAAGTGTTAGACAGCGAACAGAATGTTAATTTTGTCGACCACTATATAGAGATGCCGGTTGATTTGTCACATGTGCTTTTTATTGCAACAGCTAATGATCTGTCTAATATAAGCCGTCCATTGCTTGACAGAATGGAAATTATTGAAGTTGGTTCATACACAGCTAATGAAAAGTTTCATATTGCTAAGGAACACCTTATTAAGAAACAGATTAAAGAGAATGGTCTGCTTGTATCTGATGTAAAGTTCACTGATAAAGTTATAAGCTGTCTCTTATACACATCTGACGCTGCCGACGATCGCATAAG
>ERZ1026932.735-NODE-735-length-10736-cov-5.001030_pt1 | contig 10736 bp, 10 predicted proteins | sample MGYA00519570_ERZ1026932 | MGnify/ENA primary metagenome ERZ1026932 (study PRJEB26926, sample SAMN06164826) | human gut metagenome | biome: ENVO:00009003; feature: ENVO:2100002; material: ENVO:00002003 | host: Homo sapiens | place: USA | collected 2012 ... | reverse complement strand
CCGAAAGCCTGTATTTATGCGGGTTTCCGGCATTTGTTTTATCGAATGGCTCTAGGTTGGCTCTATTTGTGGGTGGAGTAATGACTTTCATAAATCAATATATTGCTTTGTTAGGTTGATTAGGAGAAAATATGACAGATAATGAAAAGAGATTTATACAAGGTATATTTTCGGGAGACAGTAGTGGTCATGACTATTATCATACAATACGAGTATATAAACTGGCTACTAAAATCGCAAAACAGGAAAATGCAGATGTTAAAATAGTGCAGTTGGCGGCTCTGTTACATGATGTTGACGATATTAAGCTTTCTCCGGACACTTATGTTACCAAGAAAAATGCAGTTGATTTTATGACAATTAACAAAATAGATGGTAAAAAGATAGAGGCGGTATGCAAAATTATAGATGAGGTTTCATTTGCAGGAACTGATTCAGTCGTACCTGATACCATAGAAGGAAAATGTGTGCAGGATGCAGACCGACTTGATGCTATAGGAGCTATTGGAATTGCCAGAACATTCGCATATGGTGGTAGTAGGGGAAGAAAGATTTATGATCCGGAAATAAAACCTAAAATGGGAATGAATAAAGAAGAGTATCGGAATAATCAAGATTCTACAAGCATTAATCATTTCTATGAAAAGTTGCTTTTGTTGAAAGACATGATGAATACGACTGAGGGAAAGAAACTGGCAGAACATAGACTGGTTGTAATGCAGGAATTTCTGTATGAGTTTATGCTGGAATGGGAAGGAAAAATGTGATGGAAGTAAAATTTTATGATACAGTAGATGATTCATTACTGAAGTTTGCAGTAATAATTTCACAGAGCAACGGCAAGTGGGTGTTTTGCAAGCATAAAGAAAGAGATACATATGAAGTGCCGGGAGGGCATAGAGAAGCTGGGGAGGATATTTTTGAAACAGCAAAAAGGGAGTTGCAGGAAGAGACTGGAGCTATCAAATTTGAGATAAAACCAATATGCGTATATTCGGTGACAGGTAAGACTAGAGTAAATGATACTGGTGAAGAAACATTTGGACTGCTTTGTTTTGCAGAGATAACAGATTTTGCGAAAGAATTACATAGCGAGATGGAGAAAGTTGTGCTTATGGATGAGTTGCCTGAGAACTGGACATATCCGTTGATACAGCCGAAACTTATTGAGGAATGGGAAAGAAGAGAAAAGGGAGAAATGCAAATGAGAATATTAGTAATAGGCGGAACAAGATATTTTGGTATACATATGGTTAATAAGCTTTTAGAACAAGGACATAAGGTAACAATAGCAACAAGAGGCAAAACACCAGATTCATATGGAGACAAAGTAGAGCGCATTACCATTCAAAGGACAAATGAAGAAAGTATGCGAGAGGCATTACAAGGAAAGCATTTTGATGTAGTTATTGATAAAATTGCGTATTGTTCTAATGATATAAGGTATGTTATGGACTATGTTGATTGCGACAAATACATATATATGTCTAGTACATCAGTTTATAATCCAAAACATATGAATACTGTGGAATCTGATTTTGATGGATATTCTAAGGATTTTGTGTGGTGTGACAGAAAAGAATTTCCATATGAGCAGATAAAAAGACAGGCTGAGTACGCATTATGGCAGAAATATCCGGGGAAAAACTGGATTGCTGTCAGATATCCATTTGCAATAGGTAAAGATGATTATACGAAAAGACTTTTATTCTATGTAGAACATGTCATTAAATCAGAGCCGATGTATATAGATAATATAGATTATCAAATGAGCTATATCCGTTCAGATGAAGCGGGAGAGTTTATTGCATATTTAGTAGATAAAGATGTTAAAGGTGCAATTAACGGAAGTGCTTCAGAAACTATCTCGCTTCGAGAAGTGATTAATTATATCGAAGAAAAGACAGGAAAATGTGCGGCTTTAAGTGAACAAGGGGAGGCTGCACCTTATAATGGAGAACCGGAATATAGTATAAATACAGACAAGGCTGAGAAGACAGGATATCGTTTTTCTAATTTAAAAGATTGGATATATGAATTACTTGATTATTATATTGAGCAGGTTGATAAAGCTGAATGTAAAGTAAAATAGAATAAAGGGGATGTATATTAGCCCCAAATAGCAAATTAATAAAAAATCTTTTGTATATTAAAGTAATAATCGATATACATGTGTTTTTAGCTCTATTTTAATAGCATTAATTAGCTGTATAATAAGTACAGTAGCTTTTGTTGTGCAATTTTTAATGTAGATTAAAATATGCTATTTTATAGATAAAGATAAGATATATTGTCTGGTGTAGAGATAATATGGAGGTATGCTAATATGCGTGATTCAATAGAAAATATATCACAACTTCAGAAAAAGTTGAATGACCTGCAACTGGAAAATCAGATATTAAAAAATATATTGGACAAAGCAGGATTGTCATACCATAAGGAATTATCAGCATTTAGACAAAGTGATAGTAAAGAAGCTTTTGATTCAGAACAGGGTAAAAGAATCATTCATCCACAGGCAATAACAGAAAATATGGCAAACAAGTTTTTTGGCATGTTTTGGGGAAGACAGGATGTTTTTGCAAAACATAGTGTTAATAAAGAAACCGGAAAGGCAGCATATTATCCTCAGTGTAATAATTTTTGGACAAATGTATGTCATAAGAAGATAAAAGATGGCATTAAATGCAAGGACTGTAAGAATCGTTCTTATAAGCCAATAACAAAATACGATATATTAAATCATTTGCAGGGAAATGCTTATAATGCATCTGATGTAATAGGTGTTTATCCGCTTCTTAGCAATGGAACATGCAGGTTTATGGTATTTGATTTTGATAATCATGATAAAGGAGCAGAAGAAAAGGATTTTGCAAATGTTGATGATACATGGATTGAAGAAGTCGAAGCAATGAGAGAAATCTGTGTGTTAAATGGAATAGATCCATTAGTGGAACTTTCAATGTCTGGCAAAGGAGCACATGTATGGATATTCTTTGATAAACCAATAGCTGCTTCATTGGTAAGAAAATTTGGATTTGCATTGCTTGATAAGGGTGCAGAACAGATTAATTTAAAATCTTTTAAATATTATGACAGAATGCTTCCGGCACAGGATTTGTTATCAGATAATAGTTTACTTGGTAATCTGATTGCATTGCCGTTGCAGGGGAAGGCTTTGCAGGATGGAAATAGTGCGTTTATTGATGGCAACTGGAATGCATATCCTAATCAATGGGAGATTTTATTTAGCAAACCAAGATTATCACGGGAATTTCTAGAAGAAAAAATAAAAGAATGGACAAATCATATTGATGATAATGTTGCAGATGGTGACGAAAGTGATAGGGAAAAACCATGGAACACAATGCAACATTTTAATAAAAATGATGTAGATGGGAAGATACATATTACATTATCAAATGGAATATATGTGGACAATACGAATTTGAAAGCGTCTATGCAGAACAGAATCCGCAGAATGGCAGCAATCAGTAATTTGATTTTCTATAAAAATCAGGCAATAGGAACATCAAATTATGATACACCAAGATGGATTTATCTAGGAAAAGACCATCTGAGCGGATATATCCAGATACCAAGAGGTTTGCAGGACGAATTGTTGGACAGGGCTAAGCGAGCAGATATTGATTATGAAATCGAAGATGAGCGTAGGCATGGAAGAAATATTAACGTGGATTTTATAGGCGAATTGCGTCCGGAACAGGATAAGGCATTAAAAGAGCTGATGAAATACGATAATGGAATACTTCATGCTGCAACTGCATTTGGTAAAACTGTGGTCAGTAGTGCGATAATTGCACAAAAGAAAGTGAATACATTGATTATATTGGAATCATCAGCATTGATAGAGCAGTGGAAAGATGCATTGGAGAAATTCTTAAATATTGATGAGGAAATTCCGTTATATAAAACTAAGACAGGAAGGGTACGGAAAAGAAAAAGTTTGATTGGAACATTGCAGGGAGCACATGATTCAATGACTGGAATCATAGACATTGCAATGGCAGGTTCATTGTGCAAAAAGGGAGAGTATCATAATCTGTTGAATGAATACGGACTTGTGCTGGTTGACGAATGTCATCATTCTGCATCTGAAACAATAGCCAATGTTTTAAAAGAAGTGAAAGCAAAGTATGTATATGGTGTGACAGCAACTCCCAAAAGAGGAGATGGACTGGAAAAAATCAATTATATGCTAATCGGTCCTATAAGGTATAGCTATACGGCAAAAGAAAAAGCCAAAGAGCAGGGAATACGGCATTTAGTTTATCCACGCTTTACCAGGACTGTAGCACCAAGGGGCGTGATTATTGGAAAGATGCATCCTAATGAAGCATATGAGATTATTCACAATAATGATTTAAGAGATGAACAGATTATTGAGGATGTGAAGAACTGTGTATCAGAAGGTCGTACTCCGGTTGTTTTGTCTCGATATAAGGATCATTCAGAAAAATTGTATGAGCGTTTAAAAAGCTATGCTGATTATGTGTTTCTTATGACTGGTAATAATTCTAAAAAAGAACATAGGAAAATTCTTGACCAGATGAGCCAGGTTAATAACGATAAATCTATGATATTAGTAGCAACAGGTTCTCTGGTAGGAGAAGGGTTCGATTTTCCAAGGCTGGATACACTTTTTATGGCAACACCTGTATCATTCCGTGGTGTAGTTGAGCAGTATGCCGGACGACTGAATCGTGATTATGCAGGTAAAGAAAATGTGATAATATATGATTATGTGGATAATCATGTTCCAATGTTTGATAATATGTATATGAAGAGGCTGAAAGCATATAAACAGATTGGCTATGAGCTTTCTGGTGGCTTGCAGGCTGATAAACAGACGATTAATGCAATATATGAGGGAGATAATTATAGAGAAAGTTTCCATAAGGATCTACTTGATGCCAATAAAAATATAATCATTTCCAGCCCAGCCATCAGTGGACAAAAAGTTTATGAATTAATCAGCCTGCTAAAGGAAAAACAGGAGGCAGGAGTTCAGATTACAATAGTTACATGGACTTACGATTCATATGGATTTGGTGATGCTGCATACTGGATGCAGTTACATGAAGATATGCGTAAAGCTGGCTTTTATATAAAAACAGTAGAAGAATATTGCGACCGGTTTTCTGTTATTGATCAGGAAGTAATATGGTATGGAAATATTAATCTGCTGGCGAAGGATAAGGTTGATGACAGTATTATGAGAATCACAAGTAAAGAGATAGCAGGTGAATTGATGGAGATTACATTTGGAGATAATGGCGGCAAGGATGAAGAATATTTATAAAAGGAAGAGAATTTATAGACATAAAGCAGCTAGTCGGTGAAACTACAGATTACGATAAAAAGGTTGCACTTGAGACAAAGAAACCTAAAAGCTGGTGCAAGAGTATGAGTGCATTTGCAAATTGCTATGGTGGCAAGCTGGTATTTGGTGTGGCAAACGATGATGCGTTGGTTGGTCTTTCGGATGCTAAAGGTGATGTAGAGAAAATTAGCGAAGCAATAAAAATACATTTGAATCCAATACCAGAGTTTAAGCTTTCGTTTGAAAAAGATGGGGACAAGACTTTTGTTATTGTAGAAGTTATGAAAGGGTAGCAGACACCATACTATTATGAAGGCGATAGACAATTTATTGCGTTTATGCGTATTGGAAATGAAAGTGTTCCAGCAACACCTTCACAGTTAAGAGAGCTGATACTTCGTGGAAGTGGTGAAAGTTATGATAGCCTCAAGTCAAGATATGATTTTAGCAATATGTCTTTCACAAAATTAAAATCAGTATATAAACAGAGAACAGGAAATACATTTGAAGATACAGATTATGAATCTTTTGGTCTGATTGATGAGAAAGGCAATCTGACGAATGCAGGGGCACTTCTTGCAGATGAATCTCCGGTTCGTCATTCCAGATTATTTTGTACAAGATGGAATGGTCTTACGAAGGCATCTGGAATTGTAGATGCACTTGATGGTAAGGAATATACTGGAAGTCTTGTCACATTGTTACAGGCAGGAACGGATTTTGTCAGAAATAATTCTAAGAAAGCATGGCGTAAGGTAGGCGACGGCAGAATTGAAATGCCTGATTATCCGGATCGTGCAGTACTGGAAGGTGTAGTAAATGCATTGATTCATAGAAATTATATGGAGATAGGCAGTGGATTTAAGAAGATATTGGCAGACTATGAGGGTCAGGTTGAATTTGATGAGTCCAAGATGCCTGTATTTGAGGCAGATAATGATGATTTTATATTGACTTTATATAATCTGAATTATGGTTCTGGTTATGCAACACAAGCAAATGAAAATGTCATAGAAAATGTCATAGAAATTTCGGAGGAAAAAATTAAGAAGTTAATGCCAGAGTATTTTAAGAAGAAGCTTGCTAAAGCATGTGAGATTCTGAAAATGATTTCGGGAAACCCGAATATTTCTATTGATGAATTAAGAATAGCCTTAGACGTTACGGATAGAACAATTGCTAGATATATAGCTGAATTAAAGGCTAAAGGTATTATAGAACGAAAATGTCCGGATAATGGTGGCAAATGGGAAATTAGGTGAGTAAATTTGGCACTCAATGTGGCACCCAAACTTTCACTCAAGAATATTCCGAAGTCAGTCTCAACGAAGTCTCATGAGATTTGAGACTAAATGAGACTGAGAAAGTTCAAAATCATGGACATATGATGATTTATCAGACTTCAGTGATGAATTACAGCTGGAAGTGAAGAATACTTGAGATGAGCAGCTGATGCACATGTAAGGGCAAATAATTAGGAGAAGATATGCAAAATGTAAAATGTATTTACCATAGAGTAATGAAAAGAGAAAATTTTGAAAAAGCAGCTAATGATATATACGATTTGTTGGTTGAAGCGCAGAAAAAGTATCCGGATAGTCCAAGGGTATTATATTTGGATATAGATAGTCATCGTAATTCAGAAAATGGTTTTGACAAAGATATGATGGAATTGCAGAAGGATTTTTGCTTAGGATTTTTATTGCAATTTTTTGAAGAAATTAATTTGCCATTGGGGAAATTTAAAAACTGTAATTCACAAAATAATAACATACCAGAAAGGTTAGAGATAGTAAATAGAGTGGATGAATGTGAGGGAAGTTTAGAAAGGCTGTATATTGAAAATTATAGTAATACAGAGTTTTTTGCGGAAGATAGTGTATATTTATATATGTCAGAGCTCTCAGATTTTCTTAGAAAGTATTTGAAAATAGATGTTTTTGATAGTAACAGATGGCGTCAATGTAAAAATGTTGATTTTCTAAAAATGTGGCATGAATACTTAAAAGATTTAATGGTTGAACTAAATAATAGCTTTTTGCATGGAAATTTAATTATAGCAACAGCAATGACAAGGAATTTGATTGAATGCTATGCATATTTAAAAATTATAGAACAGAATTTAAATACAAATATACTACAAGACTGGTATATTTGTGGCATTATAAGAAAACAAAAAGAAATGAAAGATAATACGGCTTATAAAGAGAATATAACAGATGCAATAAAAAGTATTTGTCAATTATACGAAAGAGATTATGATGAAGATATATTAAAGTATAAAAGGGAAAATGATTAGTTATGTGATTATTTAGATTTAAAGCGTGTAAGTTTTAAAGACATATGCGATTATTCGAAAATAGCTAATCTATATGCAGATTACCAGAAAACATGTTCTTTTATTCATGGACAAGATATTACTTCAAAAATTGGGCCGTTCACTTTTTATAACTCTATATATTTTAAGGTATATATTATGTCGGAGTATATGTTTAAAGTGATAAAAATTTTTACTGATGATGCTTATGTTATAAGTCAAATTAATAAATTATACAGTATGTTAGTTGATATGAAAAAAGAATTTATGCAGTAGTTAAATTGAAAGATATGAAAATGGATATGATGATTGTGGTACAACCAGAAACAGTGAGGCCTAAATGGATACAATATATTATAACAGCAAAACATGGAAAATCTACTAGCAGAAATGAAGCTATTGTATAAGCTTTTCACTATATGAAAATTGTTGAAGTGTGGAGAACTGGGATTCCGCGAATTATTAGCAGATAGAAAGAATATGGTTTACATGAGCCGGTATTCGAAAAGCTGGGAATGGATTTTTGGTAACAATGTTCAGAAAACCAACCAATTATATAAATTAAACAAATTAGATGAAGGGAAAAGTCAGCATTTTAGTACATAGATATTATAAAGTACTATTTGATATATATTAAATGTTTTACTATAATAGCTAAAACTATATGCGAGGTGAAAAAATGAATGAAGAAATTGATTATGGTCCAGTAATAGTAACAAAAGGGAAATATAAAGGAAGAATAGGATGTTATGATGACGATGAAGATCAGTATGTATATGTGTATTGGGGAGACATGGTTAGTGTATTAGATTCATGCATAAGAATAAGAAAATCATCAATTTCTGGAAATATAACAACATATGATTTAGTAAATAGAACTTCTTTTTTGAGTCAAAAAATAGCTCAGCTAAGAGCGGGGCAGCAATATGATGATGCAATAATAGATACTTACCAGGAAATAACAGATTTATACGGAGAGTATGTGTATTGCATGAATTTACTTAATAAACGATATGAAGAAACATTTTATTTGCAGGGAAAAGGAGAAAAAAAATATATTTATATCGCATTCCTCTAAAGACAAGCAGGTGGCTTTGTATATAGCTACAGACTTAAAAAATGCGAATTATAATGTATGGTTTGATTTGTGGGATTTGCAATTAGGACATAGCATTCCAGAGGAAATAAGTAAAGGTCTGGATAATGCTGATTGCTTGTTGATGATAGTATCAAGAGATTATTTAGAGTCATGTTTTTGTAGCGATGAATGGCAGGGGTTTTATATGAAGCAAAAAAACGCCAGTAAATTGATAATTCCAATTATAATAGATGATAGTGAAATTCCTACAGTAATAGGTGCAAGAAAATATTATAGAATGAAAGACTGGAATAATTATGATGAAATGATAGAAAAATTAAAATATGATTTGTCGAGGAATTAATAATATTCTAAGTTAAATATATCATTTGCACAAAGTGAATGCCATATATTACAGCATTGTTGAAGAAATATACGAACATCTGTTAAAATGAAACTACACAAAGTTTTAAATTATATAAAGACATGATGGAGAATAAAAAGTAATTATGGAAGCTTTTAGTTTGTTTTGTACAGTATTTATAAATGCTTTAATAGTTTTTGGTTTGTTGATATGCATATATCTATATTTCTTTTCTGGTCTCAGGGTTGTCAGAAAGCTTAAGCCATCTTGCTACATTTCTTATAATAAGAATCATTTTGATAAAGATTTTGAGTTTTATTGTAATAATAAATTAAGGGGCAGGAGTACAGATAAATGTGGCTGCAGTAATTGTGGTGCTTCATATCAAGAAAATCTGGAGTTACTTGTGCACGAAGAGGAAGACAAGCTTGAAAAATGTCATTATGAAGAATATATGCAGCTGAGAGATTTGAAAGCTGATCAAAATATCATGAATGAACAAAGAGATGCAAGGGTTGATGAAAGATACAGGTCTCCTATCAAATTAGCGGAAGAAAAGGGAAAGTACATTGCTCTTTTCATTATATTTATGATAATGATGATTTCGGCTGGGATAACATTTTTGATTTTGCAGTATAGATAAAATATTGGTGTGATTTGTACATATGAACTGTATTGATAGATGAAAGGGAGTACAGATGATATCACATAAATAATTAATGGATTTGTACAATAAACTGTTTGATGAAGCTGTGAAAGAAGGGATAAACGAATTTTTAAGACAGGATTTTGACAATAAAGATGAGAAGTATAAGACAGATATGTTATGGGAAATAGATGCTTTAATAGGAGGAGTAGGTGGTTATTGTCTGCCTTCGAGTTCATCTAAAAATCCATATCCAGCATGGATAGAGAGGGAATTATATCGACCATTGCAGTATGCAAAAGAAGAAATAGATTTAGGTTATGGCAGGGTAAATGCAAGATATATTATAGATATGTGTGGGATGCATCTTGAAGCAGCGTGTCGTTTGCTAGTAATGAATAGCGTGTTAGATGAATTTAGATTTTCTAATTGCACATTAGGCAAAGCAGTGCATAGAATTGAAAAGAAAAAGTTGTTAGATGGTAATGTAATACAGGCATTGTATGACTTTGTACAGATATATAATCGTTCAAAACATGAGGTTAATCAGGATGAAACGATGGAAAGGTTATTTAGTACAGATGATGCAATTGTTGCATATTTTGCAACAAGAATACTTGGAGTAAGTATCTTACAGAAATTAGGAAGAGAAGAGAGTTTTAAGGTATATGATATATACGATTAATGTGTTAGTATATTGCAAATGCATTGATAATAAAGGAGAGCTGCGCAAAAATTTCTGCCGGTTACGGCATTGTTGATTGCATTGCTGATTCCGCTGCAGCTAGTATCCGGAGTAGAAAAGAGCAGAGTAGTCATTTCGGGGGCATGTGGTGTAATGGGAGCGTCTGTCATTGCATTTGCGGAGCTGGTAAAGACAAATGTATTAAGTGCCTTTTCATTTTTAAACCAAATGAATGGCTGGATACTTGCAGGAATTGCAGTGGTAGTGACAGTACTTCTCATACCTGTCTCTTATACACATCT
>ERZ1026932.731-NODE-731-length-10769-cov-5.247340_pt1 | contig 10769 bp, 9 predicted proteins | sample MGYA00519570_ERZ1026932 | MGnify/ENA primary metagenome ERZ1026932 (study PRJEB26926, sample SAMN06164826) | human gut metagenome | biome: ENVO:00009003; feature: ENVO:2100002; material: ENVO:00002003 | host: Homo sapiens | place: USA | collected 2012 ... | reverse complement strand
TTAGCAACACTTCATTTTAGATATTTAACCTGTCTACTTGACAGGGGGCATATCACCGGCAGCCTGTTTTTATTTTTTTATTATTGTCTTGCTTTCATTATTCTGTCAAGAAGTGCATCTGCAACCTCTTCCTTACTCATCATAGGAAGCTCCTCGACTGCATCTTTAGTAATAACAGTAACCACATTGGTATCTGTTCCAAATCCGGCTCCTGCCACCTTGACATTATTAGCCACTATCATATCAAGATTCTTCTTTGTGAGCTTCACCTTGGAATTGTCAAGCATATGCTCTGTTTCCATTGAGAATCCGCACAGGAACAATCCATCTCTTTTACTGCTTCCAAGTGTGCCGATTATATCTTTAGTCCGCTCAAGAGGAATTGACATATCACCATCTTTTTTCTTAATCTTTTCATCGCTCACATCAGATGGTCTGTAATCTGCAACTGCTGCTGCCTTTATTATGATATCTGCATCTTTAGCACTCTTAATTACTGCATTATACATATCCTCTGCTGAAACAATATCCACCATCTTAACAAATGGCACCGGCTCAAGGCTTACTTTTCCTGATATAAGTGTTACATCCGCTCCACGAAGCATTGCCATCTTAGCAATTGCATATCCCATTTTTCCAGTAGAATTATTAGACAAGAATCTTACAGGGTCTAACTTCTCTCTTGTAGGTCCTGCAGTAACTGTAAGCTTAATCCCAGCCATATCCTTATCTTTAGCTATTGTCCTTAAGATGTAATTAAGAAGAACCTGCTCCGATGGCATCTTTCCTGCACCTGTATCACCACATGCAAGATAACCGCTGTCAGGCTGGATAATTTCATATCCATAATGCTCTAATTTCTTAAGATTATCCTGTACTATAGGATTAGTAAACATATTAGTGTTCATCGCAGGTGATATAAGCTTTGGACATTTGCATGCCATAATTGTTGTAGTCAGCATATCGTCTGCTATCCCATTTGCAATCTTTCCTATTACATCTGCCGAAGCAGGTGCTACAAGGAATATATCAGCCAGCTTTGCAAGGCTGACATGCTCAACATTAAACTGGAAGTTTCTGTCAAATGTATCAACTAAGCACTTGTTTCCTGTAAGTGTCTCAAATGTTATCGGATTAATAAAATTGCATGCATTCTCAGTCATTATAACATGCACATTGGCATGCTTCTTTACAAGCATACTTGCAAGATTAGCAATCTTATATGCTGCTATACTGCCTGTTACTCCAAGAACAACTGTCTTTCCCTTAAGCATATTATCTCCTCCCGCTTATGCGTTCACTATTCTAGACATTTTTATCATAAATGTATTTCAAACCTCTTATAAGAAGTGCAGGGTCTGTCTCAATTCTGTTTCTGCAAAATGGAATTATAACCTTACTAAGCCCCCCTGTTGCCACAAGCTTTGCAGCAGGCTTTCCGTTCTTTCCGAATCCACAGCAATCTATTATTCTGTCAATAATTCCATCTATACTTCCTGCATGTCCGTATATAAGGCCACTCTTCATACAGTCAACCGTGTTCTTTCCAACCGGCCCTTTAGGTGCATCAAAGCTGATTCTTGGAAGCTGCGCCGTTCTTGATGAAAGTGAATTCATTGAAACACCTGCTCCCGGAAGAATTGCACCACCTATATAATTACCATTCTCATCAACTGCGCTTATAGTAGTTGCAGTGCCTATATCAACTATAATAACAGGTGCGCCATAATCATGTGTCGCTGCAACTGCATCAACTATTAAGTCACTTCCCACCTGCTTCGGCTGGTCCATAAGAATGTTAAGCCCCGTCTTTACTCCGGGTCCTACAACCAGAGGCTCTATATCTACAACCTTTTCAACAGCAGCTTTAATAACATTAACAAGCTGTGGAACAACTGATGATATAATTGCACCATTGATATCCTCTGATTTTATATTATAGATTTCAAGAACATTCTTAAAGCTGATAGCATACTCCAGCTCTGTCTTTGAAAGATCTGTACTCAGCCTTTCCTCAAATATTACTTTATCATCATCAACGCAGCCAATAACTATATTAGTATTGCCCATATCTATAGCTAATATTGTTCCTTTAGTATTCTTTCTTGACATTAATTATACCTCGCTAATATAGTAACCCCGTCACAGATAAGCTTATCAGCCATACATTCATATATATCATTAACAGGATTATCCTTAAACTCATCAGCGGCTATTGCCACTCTTATATAGTTCTTTGTATATCCTGTATAATATGACCTGCCATCTATTTCTGTCAATTCTTCTATAAGAACTTCGAGCCTTTTTCCGATATACATCTTTCTGTATTCAAGCGACTGTGCCTTCTCTAACGCAAGCAGAACTGCACTTCTTTCTGACTTAAGAGTGTCTGCTACCTGCTCCTTCATCTTGTCAGCAACAGTTCCCTTTCTTCTTGAATATTTGAATATATGCATTTCGTAAAAATGTACTTTCTCAAGGAACTTGCGTGTCTCTAGGAAATCTTCCTCTGTCTCGCCCGGAAATCCCACGATTACATCAGTAGTTATTGCCGGATTATCAAACACTTCTCTTAACTTTACGCAGCCCTCATAATACTCTTCTGTATTATATTTTCTGTTCATTGCCTTTAATGTCTTGTCGCATCCACTCTGTAATGATAAGTGAAAATGTGGACATATCTTTTCTAATCTGGCAATCCTTTTTGCAAATTCTTCTGTAATTATTCTTGGTTCAAGCGAACCTAAACGTATTCTTTTAATTCCTTCAATCTCATGGATTGCCTCTATAAGTTCTATAAGACTTATATTCTCAAGGTCTGTTCCATAAGATGATATATGAATTCCTGTAAGAACAACCTCCTTAACACCTGTAGCTGCAAGCGTCTTAACCTCATTTACTATATCTTCAGGCTTACGGCTTCTTACCCTGCCTCTTACATATGGTATTATGCAGTAAGAACAGAACTGGTTGCATCCGTCCTGAATCTTGATATACGCTCTTGTATGTTCCCCTGTCTGGTTAATCCTAAGCGATTCATACTCCTGATACTTGTCATTAATATCAACAAGATAGCTTGTTTTATCCGAACCGCCAAAATAATCATTTAATGCTTCAACAATACTTATCTTCATATTATTGCCAAGAATGATATCAACACATTCATCCTTTTTAACTCCGTCAGGGTCTGCCTGCACATAACAGCCAGCAGCAACAACAACTGCCTCCGGATTCATCTTCTTTGCCTTATGCAGCATCTGTCTTGATTTTCTGTCAGCAATATTAGTTACTGAACATGTATTAATTATATATATATCAGCCTGAACATCTTCACTGAAAGGCACTATCTCATACCCCTCATCCCTAAGCATTATCTCCATTGATTCTGCCTCATAGGAATTAACCTTACAGCCCAGACTGTGTATAGCAACTTTTTTCAATTTAATCCTCATTTCCTGTTAATTTTTGTTACATTTCTTTATTGACATAGGTTTAACAAATAGATATTATAGTTTATAGAAAAACATTTAAGGAGGTATTCTAATGAAAACTGTAAAGATTTCATTAAATTCAATCGACAAAGTAAAATCTTTTGTCAACGATATCACTAAATTCGATGTTGACTTTGATCTTGTTTCTGGCAGATATGTAATTGATGCCAAGTCTATAATGGGTATATTCAGTCTTGATCTTTCTAAGCCAATTGACCTGAACATTCATGCAGACAATGATATTGATACAATCCTTGCCGTATTAAAGCCATACATCGTTGAGTAATGATGTGTAAGAACATATAAACCGCTTTATCTGTTGCAGATAAAGCGGTTTTATTTTATTCAATTACGATTTTTTCTGTTGTCTCAATTGCTGTCTTGTAAAGCTCCTCAATAACTCCATCAAGGTTAGTCTCATGCTGCTTGATAACATTAAGATTAGGCTTGGTTACAGGGTGCTTTGCAACGAATATTGTACAGCAGTCCTCAAATGGCTGTATTGATGTCTCATATGAGCCAATCTTTTCTGATATATCAATAATTTCCTGCTTGTCAAAACCAATAACCGGTCTGAATACAGGCATTGTACACACTTCGTTAGTACAGTAAAGACTTGCCATTGTCTGGCTTGCAACCTGTCCGATACTCTCTCCTGTAACAAGTCCCTGACATCCGCTTGATTTTCCTAAATCTTCAGCAATCTTCATCATATATCTTCTCATAATGATTGTAAGCTCATCATGTGGACATTTCTCATATATAGCCATCTGGATATCTGTGAAATTAACAACATTAAGTGTAATAGGGCCTGAATACTTAGATACAATCTTTGCAAGGTCAATTACCTTCTGCTTTGCTCTTTCACTTGTATATGGAGGAGCATGGAAGTATGTTGCTTCAATCTGTACACCTCTTTTGGCAACCATATATCCTGCAACAGGGCTGTCAATACCGCCTGATAATAAAAGCATCGCCTTTCCTGCTGTTCCGATTGGCATTCCGCCAGGACCCGGAACCTCAATAGAGTAAATGTTAATAACATCTCCTCTGATTTCTACCTGTAAAAGACACTCAGGCTTATGAAAGTCAACCTTCATCTCTGGGAATGCATCCAGAATTCTTCCACCAAGCTCCATGTTAATCTCCATTGAGTTCATTGGATAATTCTTTCTTGTTCTTCTTGCATTAACCTTGAATGTAAGATTCTTATTCTTATATGCCTTATCAAGATAATTGATAACCTGATTAGCAAGGTCATCAAATCCGTTATCTTCAATCTGAACTACAGGACAGATTCCAACTATACCAAATACTCTTGTAAGACTATCAATCACCTCATCATAATCATAGTCCGAAAGTGCATTAACATAGATTCTTCCATCTGCTCTTCTTACATCAAATTCTCCCTCAACATCCTTAAGTGAGAACTTAATCTGTCTTACAAGGGCGTCCTCAAAGATGAATCTGTTCTTTCCCTTAACTCCTATTTCTCCATACTTTATCAAAAATGCTTTATACATCGTTTTCCGCCTTTCCTTTGCATATCAAGATTTGTGCAAAGCACAAATCTTGTGTGTGAAAATCTATTTTCACACAATTATCGTCTTGTGTACTTCCTAAGCATTGGAAGCAGCTGTTTAAGTGTTTCTATTGTGTATTCAAGTTCTTCCTTAGTTGTCTCATAACAAAAGCTGAATCGTAGTGTTGAATCAAGCAGTTCCTTATCAAGTCCGATTGCAACAAGTGTGTTGCTCAGTCCCGGCTTGTTAGATGAGCATGCTGAACCAGATGATACATATATTTCTTTATCTTCAAGTGAATGAAGAAGCACTTCTGCCCTTACTCCCTTAAAGCTTGCACTTACAATCTGTGGTGCCGAATCCGTACCCTTCTTGCTGTTTACCTGCACATCAGGAAGCTTTTCAAGCTCATCTATGAAGTAATCCTTTAACTCATACAAATGTGCTATCTTGCTTTCAAAGTCATTATTATATATAAGCTTTACAGCAGTTGCAAGTCCTGCTATAGCAGGAACATTTTCAGTTCCTGAACGCATGCCCTTCTGCTGTCCGCCACCGTATATAATAGGCTTGATTCTTGTCTTATCATTAATGAATAAGAATCCGCTTCCCTTAGGTCCATGAATCTTATGTCCACTGACTGATAACAGATCAATTCCAAGCTTCTTAGGATATATCTTATATTTACCATAAGCCTGAATCGCATCAACATGATATACAATATCAGGATTATAATCTTTAATTATATGTCCGATTTCTTCAATCGGTTCAACTGCACCAATTTCATTATTAACATACATTACTGAAACAAGTATTGTCTCATCATCAAGTGCATCCTTTAGAGCCTCTATATCAACTATTCCATCTTTATCAACTGGAAGATATGTTATTCTGAAGCCTTCTTTTTCAAGGAAATTGAATGGCTCTTTAACTGATGAATGTTCCACAGATGATACTATGCAGTGCATTCCTTTTCTTTTATTAGCCATTGCTGTTCCGATTATTGCCATGTTATTAGATTCTGTTCCACCAGAAGTAAAGAGTATCTCCTTATCCTGACACTTAAGAGTCTTTGCTATTACCTCTTTAGCTTCACGGATATATTTCTCTGCATCAACGCCCTTCATATGCTTTGATGATGGATTACCATAATCTTCTGACATAACCTTTACTGCTGTTTCTACTACCTCTGCTGCACATTTCGTTGTAGCAGAATTATCAAGATATGCTTCCATATTGCCTCTTTTCCGCTTATTCTTCCATATTATACATAAGCACTGACAACAGCATCATTCCCGCTGTCTCAGTTCTTAATATTCTCTTACCTAGTGTGATTATCTCACATCCTGCATTTACAGCTTCGTCAAGCTCTGACCTGTCGAATCCACCCTCAGGGCCTATGAATATACCAACAGATTCTCCATGTCCGATTTCTTCAATCACTTTTCTGGTCTTTTCCATGCCTTCTGCACACTCATATGGCAGTAAAAGCTTATCTAGCTTTCCTGCATACTCAAGTGCCTGCTTAAATGTCATAACTTCTGTCACTTCAGGCTGGATACTTCTCTTGCTTTGCTTGGCTGCACTTAATGCAATGCCATTCCAACGTTCGACCTTAGCTTTAGCTTTCTTCGCATCTAGTTTTACAACGCTTCTTTTCATTGCTACAGGAACAACACTGTATGCTCCGAGTTCTACAGCCTTCTGTATTATAAGTTCCATTTTGTCAGCCTTAGGCAGTCCCTGAAACAGAATTATTCTTGAAGGCAGTTCTTTTCCCTGCTCGTCCTTGCTTAGTATATCTGCCCTTATATATTCATCTGACATAAAAGCAATGCTGCATTCATAATCAACATTATCTCCGCTGCTTATAAGAAGCTTGTCGCCTTCTTTGAATCTTAATACATTCTTAATGTGATTAACATCACTTCCAACTATATCTATATATGAATCATGGATATTCTCATGCTCTGCAAAAAAATGATACATACACTACTTCCTTCTTGCTGTGATATTAACCCACTCGCCATCATGGTTAATCTCAACTATCTCTAACTCAGGATTCTTCTTAAATGCCTCTGCTACCTCTTTTTCCTTAGTATCTATAATACCAGAAGTAATAAAGTAAGCGCCGTGCTTCATATGCTCATGTATGCATGTTGAAAGTGGCTCTAATACGTCTGCAAGGATATTGGCACACACAATGTCGTAGCACTCATAGCCACAGGCATCTTTAACAGCCTTGTCATCAATGATATTACCCTCAATAACCTCAAGCTGCTTCTTATCTATATTGTTCTGCTCTGCATTTTCCTCTGATGCAATAATTGCATTAGGATCAAGGTCTGTACCAAATGCATGCTTTGCACCATATTTTAATGCAACTACTGAAAGTATACCGCTTCCACAGCCGACATCTAACACCTCATCACCATCTTTAACATACTTCTGAAGCTGCTTTATAACCATTCTTGTAGTCTCATGTGAACCTGTTCCGAAAGCTGTTCCCGGGTCAATGCTAAGTACAGCATGCCCCTTCATCTCCTCTGTCTCCGGCTCCCATGTAGGCTTAATGAATAAGTCTCCTATTGTAAATGTATGCCAGTACTGCTTCCAGTTATTAATCCAGTCCTTATCCTCTGTCTCTGATTCTGTGATTGTACCCTCACCAATATCAATAAACATTCTTAAATCTTCAAGTTCTGCCTTAACCTTTTCAAGCATTGAGCCATCATCTTCTTCACTGTCAATGTAGAAATTAACCTTAGCTCTGCCATCATCAGGTGGAAGGTCAGGAATGAAATCTACAAACATTGACTTAGCCTCTTCCTTAGTAAGCTGTACATTATCCTCAATTTCGATACCTTCAATTCCTATATCATTAAGCGCGCTGCTTATCATATCAACTGCATCTGTAGTTGTCTGGATTGAATATTTATTCCACTTCATATTATTGTCCTTTCGTTAACACAAACATTTTACATCTGTAAAAATGCTTCATATCCCTTTAATGTCTCATATAGGTCAGCCTTGCTTATTACCTCGTATGGTGCATGCATATTCTGTACAGCAATTCCACTGTCGATTACATTCATATCAAGATTAGCCAAGATATATGCAATTGTTCCGCCACCGCCTGCATCTACCTTTCCAAGCTCTGCCATCTGGAAATACACATCTGCATCATCCATAACTTTTCTTAACTTTCCAATGAACTCAGCAGAAGCATCATTAGAACCGCTCTTACCTCTTGAACCTGTATACTTGTTAAATACCATACCTTTTCCAAAGAATGCTGAATTCTTCTTTTCAAACACTGATGCATAATTAGGGTCATATGCTGCACTTACATCTGATGATAACATATAAGAATTAGCAAGTGCTCTTCTTAATTTAAGCTCTGAATAATCACCGCATCTGTCCATAACCTCTGCGACCATATTTTCAAAGAATCTTGAATGCATACCTGTTGCGCCGACGCTTCCTATCTCCTCTTTATCTACAAGAATACATACGCCAGTTCTTGTAACCTGTGGTGTATTAAGAAGTGCAATAAGCGACGGATAAGCACACACTCTGTCATCATGGCCATATCCCATAATCATGCTTCTGTCCAGACCATAATCTCTTGCAGGTCCTGCCGGAACAGCCTCAAGCTCTGCTGATAAGAAATCTTCCTCTTCAATCCCATATTTTTCTTTAAGAATTGCAAGAATATTCTTCTTAACTGCTTCCTTTTCTTCCTTATCCTCATCTGTATTATCACTGTCTGATGCTGACGGCATGCTTCCTATAAGGATATCAAGGTCCTCGCCCTCAACCACCGAGCTTCCTTTCTTTTCCATCTGTTTAGCAGCCAGGTGTATAAGAAGGTCTGATACTCCAACAACCGCATCGCAAGCGTCTTCTCCGATTACAACTTCAACACATTCGCCATTCTTTAATGCAACAACACCATGAAGTGCAAGAGGAATTGCTACCCACTGGTATTTCTTGATTCCTCCATAATAATGTGTATCAAGAAGAACCAGGTCTGAATCTTCATACATAGGATTCTGCTTGATATCAAGTCTTGGTGAATCAATATGTGCCCCAAGTATATTCATACCGGTGCTTATCGGTTCACTTCCAATATTAAAAAGCACTATTGCCTTCTTCATATTAACAGCATATACCTTATCACCTGCTTTAAGTGTCTCATTAGCTGCTATTATCTCCTGTAAATCTCTGTATCCGGCTTTCTTTGCCAGTTCTACAGCCTTTTTTACACATTCTCTTTCTGTCTTACACTCAGATATAAAAGTCTTATATTCATCTGCAAATGTGAATACATTGTTCTTATCTTCGTCTGAATATTTCTTCCATGCATTCTTTCTTTCCATAATGTCAACTTCCTTTCTATATTCCTAATGTTATCTGACCATCAGAATCTTCCTGATTATCTGCATCAAAGTTTTCGCTTGCAAGCTCTAACTCTGCCTCTTCCTTATATTGTTCAACCATATCTTCACTGATTGTTGGAAGCTCGTCTATCGACTGTACTCCAAATGACCTTAAGAAATCCTCTGTTGTTCCAAAAAGCATTGGTCTTCCCGGTGCATCAAGTCTTCCAACTTCCTTCACAAGACCAAGTTCAACAAGCTTGCTTACTGCTCTGTCTGAATTAACACCTCTGATATTCTCTATCTCAATCTTAGTTACAGGCTGCTTATATGCTATTATCGACAATGTCTCTAATGCCGCGTCTGTCAGTGTATATCTTCTTGGCTGGCTGCAAACTCTTATAAGTGCATCATAATATTCCTGCTTGGTACACAGCTGGAAGCTGTTCTCAAGCTCAATGATTCTTATTCCCCTGTTCTCTGATTCATATTTATCCATAAGATTGTGTACTATCTTAACAGTTGTATCCACATCCTGTTCTATGGCATCTGCAAGCTTACCTGCTTCAACAGAATCACCCATAGTAAAAAGCACAGCCTCAATTATGCCTTCCATCTGTTCTAAACTCATCATTCTACTCCTCTGTTATATCTTCAATAAGCTCAGGATCCCTGACCACCCTTATGAATATATCATCCTCCGGGCATTCCTGCTTAACCTCAACAAATCCGGTCTTAATAAGCTCTAACACAACTAAAAATGTTACTATAACAGCAACCTTTGATGGATTATTCCACAAAAGCTCCCTGAAACTAAACTCTTCATGCTCCATCATAAATGCTTTAATATCCACAAGCTTTTCACTCATGGTAACTTCTTCTTTCTCAATCTTTCCAAACTTGCTTCGTACAGGATCTATCTTATCTTCCTTACGTTTACAAACATCAGCAAATATTCTGTTAAGACGCATAAGTGTTGTATCACCAATAACCTCTGTAAGATCAACCGGCGGTGTATATGCTGCAACCGCCTCCGGAATACTCTGCTTCTTATAATAGGTTCTCTCTGCATCTGTATGCTTGTCCTTTAATTCCTGTGCCATAGCCTTATACAGCTTGTACTCTAACAGCTTTTCAACAAGCTCTGCTCTTGGATCTTCCTCATTGCCTTCCTCATCCACTTCCTTAGGAAGTAACATTCTTGACTTAATATCAAGAAGAGTTGCCGCCATTACAAGGAACTCACTTACCACATTAAGATCTTCCTTCTTTAGCTGCTCAACATATTCCATATACTGTTCTGTAATCATTGCAATCGGAATATCATATATCTGTCTCTTATACACATCTGACGCTGCCGACGATCGCATAAG
>ERZ1026932.693-NODE-693-length-11032-cov-7.519359_pt1 | contig 11032 bp, 9 predicted proteins | sample MGYA00519570_ERZ1026932 | MGnify/ENA primary metagenome ERZ1026932 (study PRJEB26926, sample SAMN06164826) | human gut metagenome | biome: ENVO:00009003; feature: ENVO:2100002; material: ENVO:00002003 | host: Homo sapiens | place: USA | collected 2012 ... | reverse complement strand
ACTTATGCGATCGTCGGCAGCGTCAGATGTGTATAAGAGACAGCTTCTATTACTATATTGATAAGGATGTCTATTTCGGGATACATCAGCGGAATGTTTACTCCAAAAGGTTTGTCTGTCGCCGCTTTGCATTTCTGTATGTGTTCGCGTAAGGTCTCGGGATGCATGGAGCCTGCTCCTATCAGTCCCAGTCCTCCGGCGTTACTTACTGCGGAGGCCAGTCGCCAACCGCTACACCATACCATTCCTCCCTGTATGATGGGATACTTTATTCCAAAAAGATTGCAAATTCTGTTCATATGTAATAATTTAATAATTTGTCTATTTGCTAATGTACCAATAACTATGTGGGACATAATACAGCCGATTAGCACATTGACAAATTGTTTATTATACAAAACAACTAACTTTTATTGAATGTTTTAGGGAGAAAGTAGTGAAAAAAGGAAAAATTCTTAGAAATTTTAAGGTTTGTAGAACAGAAATGGTCTATCTTTGTTCTCAGAATTAAAATTGTATATTTATAAACGGATAAAAAACATGTTATTACAACTGCTATTTGTACTTGTCGCTATTATTGTAGGTGCCCGTCTGGGAGGTATCGGACTGGGAGTGATGGGAGGTGTAGGCCTTGCCATATTGACCTTTGTTTTCGGACTTCAACCTACCGCTCCCCCTATTGATGTGATGTTGATGATTGTCGCCGTTATCTCTGCCGCCTCTTGTATGCAGGCTGCCGGCGGACTGGACTATATGGTGAAATTAGCAGAACGGTTGTTGCGTCGTAACCCTTCACAAGTGACTATCCTGAGTCCGTTGGTTACTTATCTGTTTACTTTTGTCGCAGGTACGGGGCATGTGGCCTACTCTGTGCTTCCTGTCATAGCCGAGGTGGCTACGGAAACTAAAATTCGTCCTGAGCGTCCTTTAGGCATTGCCGTTATCGCCTCGCAACAGGCTATTACTGCCAGCCCTATCTCTGCCGCTACCGTAGCGTTGCTGGGATTGCTGACAGGATTTGACATCACTCTGTTTGATATTCTGAAGATTACTATTCCCGCTACATTAATCGGTGTGCTGGTGGGAGCTTTCCTTTCAAAGAAGGTGGGTAAAGAGTTGTTGGAAGATCCCGAATACTTGCGCCGCTTGGAAGCCGGGATGATTGATACAAAACATGTGGAGCTGAACGATGTGAAGAATATGTTTCATGCCCGTATCTCGGTGATAATTTTTATTGCCGCCACGCTGTTGATAGTGTTGTTCGGTTCTATTCCTGCCATGCGTCCTGTGTTCAATGGTACGGCTTTGGATATGCCGGCTATTATTGAGATTTTGATGTTGTGTGCGGCGGCTGTTATTCTTCTCATTTCACGTACGGATGGAATTAAAGCTACACAAGGCAGTGTGTTTCCTGCCGGGATGCAGGCGGTAATCGCTATATTTGGTATTGCATGGATGGGAGATACCTTCATTAATGGAAACATTACGGAACTGACAGGCTCTATTGAGGGGATTGTGCGCCAAATGCCCTGGTTGTTCGGTCTGGCATTGTTTGTCATGTCCATTTTGCTTTATAGCCAGGCTGCTACGGTGCGTGCCATTGTGCCGTTAGGAATAGCACTGGGTATTTCTCCGATGATGTTGATTGCTTTGTTCCCTGCTGTCAACGGATATTTCTTTATTCCTAATTATCCTACAGTAGTGGCAGCTATAAATTTTGACCGTACAGGAACAACAGGCATTGGAAAATGGATTCTGAATCATTCGTTCATGATGCCTGGGATGGTGGCCACCATTGTTTCTATTGTGATAGGTCTGCTGCTGGTACAGGTGTTCTAGAAAGGAAAGGGGGTAGGTGTAGTCGGACTTGAAGATGAGTGATCTTCTGCCTGTAACATTTATAATGATTCGATGTATACATATATATCATCGGCACATCTTCTTCTTTGTGTGAACAAAATTTCCAAATATTTATTATAGTAATAAAACCTAAACTTGAAAAGATTATGAACGGATTAAGAAAACTCAGCCTTATGGCGGCAATGCTGGTATGTACCACATTGGCTGCTGTCGCCCAAAAGCCTAATATCCACATATTGGCTACAGGAGGGACTATTGCCGGAACAGGCGCTTCGGCTACTAAAACAAATTATACTGCCGGGCAGGTGGCTATCAGCACATTGCTGGAAGCGGTTCCCGAAGTGAACAAAATAGCCAATGTGACCGGGGAACAGATTGTAAAAATCGGTTCTCAGGACATGAATGATGCCGTATGGCTGACGTTGGCCAAGCGTATCAACGAGCTTTTCAGCCGTGGAGATGTGGACGGTATCGTGATTACTCACGGGACTGACACGATGGAAGAAACCGCCTTTTTCCTGAACTTGACTGTGAAGAGTGACAAGCCTGTTGTATTGGTAGGAGCCATGCGCCCCTCTACGGCCATGAGTGCGGACGGACCGTTGAACTTGTATAATGCAGTAGTTACTGCCGCCGCCAGGGAATCACGGGGTAAAGGTGTCGTAATTGCCATGAACGGTTTGATTTTGGGAGCCCACGGAGCCATGAAGACCAATACAGTGGATGTACAAACTTTCCAGTCTCCTAACTCCGGTGCGTTGGGATATGTATTGAATGGTAAGGTTTTTTATAATATGGAATCTTTGAAACGCCATACCACCGGTTCCGATTTTGATGTGGCCCACCTTGACAAGCTGCCGAAAGTAGGTATCGTTTACAGTTATTCCAATGTAGAGGCTGATGTTATGATCCCTTTCCTGAATAATGGTTACCAAGGTATTATTCATGCCGGTGTGGGGAATGGCAACATTCATCAGAATTTGTTTCCGATGTTGGAAAAGGCCCGTCAGCAAGGTATTTTGGTAGTGCGTTCCAGCCGTGTTCCTACCGGACCGACCACATTGGATGCCGAGGTGGATGATAATAAATATCAATTCGTGGCTTCACAAGAGTTGAATCCTCAGAAAGCGCGTGTGTTGTTGATGTTGGCATTAACTAAAACAAAAGACTGGAAGAAGATTCAGGAATACTTCAACGTATACTAGTCCATCCGGCACTTTTTCTTTTTATCTCTTTTTCTTTTGCGCGCATAAAAGAAAAAGAGAATACATTATAACCTAAAACTTTGACTTATGAAAAGAATAATGTTAGTATGCCTGACAGCCCTTGCTGTCTCAGGCACTTACCCTTTATATGCCCAATCTTCCGGAAGTGATTTCATGGCCGGTGACAAAAGTCTGTTTGAAGAAGTCACCGGTATCAAGAAGAAAACGGACAAGTTCAATCTCTATCTTAATATGCACGGTGATTTCAATATGAAATGGAACGACTCCGGATTTGATCAGGGCGCATTCGAAATGAAGCAGCTCCGTATCGAAATGAAGGGAGATATCAATGATTGGTTGAGTTACCGTTACCGTCAGCGTCTGAATCGGGGTAACGATGGTTCCGGCAATATAGATAATGTACCTACCAGCATAGATTGGGCAGGAGTAGGCATCAAATTAAATAAGTTCTCATTTTTTGCCGGAAAGCAATGTGTCTCGTATGGTGGTATAGAATTTGATTTGAATCCGATTGATATTTACGAATATAGTGACATGATAGAGCACATGAGTAACTTCATGACTGGTTTGAATGTGGCATACAACTATAATTCTTATCAGCAGATACAATTTCAGGTATTGAACAGTCGGAACGGACCGTCCGAGGAGATGTATGGGGATTTGGAACGTACCAAACTGCCGTTAGTTTATACCTTGAACTGGAACGGAAATTTCCTGGATGTTTTCAAAACCCGTTGGTCTGCCTCTGTTATGAACGAAACGAAGGGCGAAAAGATGTATTATTACGCTTTGGGTAATGAATTTAATTTCAGCCCTAAATGGCATGCCTATTTTGACTGGATGTATTCTCGTGAAGGAGTAGACCGTAAAGGGATTATAACTAACATCGTAGGAACTGATAATCAGGCACACAATGCTTTTAATGCCGAATATATGTCCTATGTGTTGCATGTGAATTATCGTTTTGCCCCAAAGTGGAACTTGTTTGCAAAAGGAATGTATGAAACTGCTTCCGTTTATAAGGCAAGTGATGAAGTGGAAAAAGGGAAATATCGCACGGCATGGGGATATGCAGGAGGTATAGAATTTTATCCGATGGAGAGCAATCTGCACTTCTTCCTGGCATACGTGGGGCGTTCCTATAAATATACCGATCGTGCAAAGGCGTTGGGTGAGGATAATTTCAGTACCCATCGTGTGTCAGTGGGATTCATTTGGCAGATGCCTATATTCTAGCTCATGCTTTCCTTTTTTGTTTGTTATGAAGAATCGGCAGGCAACTTGTTGCCTGCCTGCTATTTATCATGAAAATGTCTTTCTTTTATCAGAGTTAAAGCCGTTACCTTTTTTATCATACACGTCATAAATCAGCCTGGCAACTTTTCATGAATGGGTTACAGAGTTTCCTGACTTTATCTGATTCGGGAATATTTTTCCTGTTTATTGTATGGACCGGAGATTTTTCTTTCCGAAAAACTTATCAATAATCAATGCGATAGCCCCATCGCCCGTCACATTACAAGCAGTACCGAAACTATCCATGGCAATGTAAAGTGCTATCATCAAAGCCTGTTCACTTTCTCCGAATCCCAGCATGGAAGACAGGATCCCCAATGCAGCCATGATGGCTCCTCCCGGTACTCCCGGTGCAGCTACCATCGTGATTCCCAGCATAAAGATGAATCCTGCAAACATGGGGAAATCAAAGGGCATTCCTTGCATAATCATCAGTGCCAGTGCGCAAGCAACAATCTTCAACGTGCTTCCCGACAGATGAATTGTGGCACATAGCGGAATGACAAATCCGGCTATATCCTCCGTGACCCCATTCTTGACAGTCTGTCGCAAAGTCACCGGAATGGTGGCTGCCGATGACTGTGTGCCCAATGCTGTGAAATAGGCAGGCATCATCTTTCCCAGTAGTTTGAACGGATTCCGATGTACAAACAGCGCTGCAATGGTATATTGAAAAACCAATAGGAAGATGTGAAGCAGGAAAATGACTCCGATGATCTTGATAAATACCATCAGAATGTTATATACCTGTCCGGAATGGGTCATATTCAGGAATATACCGAATATATAGATAGGCAGTAGGGGCAGAATCACCGTCTGGATGGTTTTGACTATGATTTCTTTGAAATCGTTACATACGTTTTTCAGCGCTGTACTATCCAGATGTGCGATGCCCAGACCTAGTGTGAAGGCTAAAATCAAGGAAGTCATCACATTCATCACCGGGGGGATGGCTACAGTGAAGAATGGAGAAATATCATGTGCCTCGCTGATTTGTTCTATCGGTGCTCCCGGAGTAATCATGGAAGGGAAAAAAGTCACTCCGGTGAAATAAGACAGGAAACCGGAGAACAACGTGGCGCTGTATGCTACCAATGTCGTTATCACCAGCATCTTTCCTGCCTCCTTACCGATATCGGCAATGGCAGGAGTGACCAGCCCGAGAATAATCAGCGGAATGATGAAACCCAAAAATTCGCTGAAGATTCCGTTGAAAGTCACAAATACTCTGACCAATTCGCCGGGAAGAACGTTTCCGAATCCTATACCCAATGTGATGGCGATGATAATTCGGGCTAATAAGCCGATTTTTAACCTCTTCATGATAATGTGTTATTATTCAAATTGCAAAGATAGAATTATTGAACAAATAACCTATCAAATTGTTAAATATAAAAAGAATAATTTATGGAAAAGGCAGATATAGGATTAATCGGATTAGGTGTGATGGGGCAGAACCTTGCTCTGAATCTTGCCAACAAGGGATGGAAGGTTGTAGTATGGAACCGTACCGTTCCTGGAAAAGAAGAAAATGTAGTGGAACACTTTATAGCCAACCGCGCCAAAGGAAAAGGCATCATAGGCAGTAATGAACTGACAGATTTTGTCGAAGCACTGAAAACTCCGCGTGTCATCCTTTTGATGGTACAGGCGGGTCCCGCTGTCGATGAACTGACGGGCAAGCTGTTTCCTTTGATGGAAAAGGGTGATATCCTCATTGACGGAGGCAACTCTTATTATGAAGATACGGAACGTCGTGTAAAGGAACTTTATGATAAAGGAATGTACTTTGTAGGTTGCGGCATTTCAGGAGGTGAGGAGGGTGCTTTGCATGGAGCGTCCATCATGCCCGGTGGTGCGCAAGAGGCATGGCCAGTCATTCAGCCGATGCTGAAAAGTATTGCGGCAAAAGCTGAGGATGGTACTCCGTGTTGTGAGTGGGTAGGTCCCGGTGGCGCAGGCCACTATGTAAAAATGGTGCATAATGGCATAGAATATGGGGATATGCAGCTGATTGCTGAAACTTATTTCGCCATGAAGCACCTGCTGGCGTTGAAGAATGAACAGATGGCGGATATTTTTGAACAATGGGACAAAGGACGTCTGCATAGTTACCTGATAGAGATTACTTCGGCCATTCTGCGTCATAAAGAAGAAGGAGGCGATTATTTGCTCGATAACATTCTGGATGCTGCAGGACAAAAAGGAACGGGTCGCTGGAGTGTCATTAACTCCCTACAACTAAATACACCACTGGACGTGATTGCCGAGGCGGTTTTTGCCCGTAATCTGTCGGCAGAGAAGAACTTGCGCGTGCTGATGTCCAAACATTATATGCATGTGGAGAATCATCCGGTATATAATTATCAGGATACGGTGATCGGATTGGAAAGTACCTTATATGTGGCTCGTCTGATAGGCTATGCGCAAGGGTTTGCTCTGATGTGCACTGCCAGTGAGCAATATGGCTGGAAGTTGAATCTTTCCACTATCGCGCTGTTGTGGCGCGCCGGATGCATTATTCGTTCTGCTTTTCTGAACGACATTGCCGAGGCCTATCACCGTGCACCGGGATTGTCGCATCTGTTGCTGGACGAGCATTTCGGACGGGAAGTAATGGAAGCCCTGCCCGCGTGGAAGAAATACATCGGTGTCATGTTGAGAGAAGGGTTGCCCGTACCTGTACTTTCCGCAGCGTTGAATTATTTTTTAGGTCTGACCACCAACCATTCCCCAGCCAATATGATTCAAGCGATGCGTGATTATTTCGGAGCTCATACTTTCGAGCGTGTGGACAGTCCACGGGGGGAATTTTTCCACGAACATTGGGAAGACAACTATTGATATGTCGCAACACAAAGCATTATACATTCATTTTTAAAAGAAAGAATCATGAGTTTACCACATAGTTTATTTTTGGTCATCTTCGGTGCATCCGGTGATTTAACCCGGCGCAAACTGATGCCTGCCTTGATAAAGATACATAACGGGAAACGCTTCCCCGAGCATTTTGCCATTATCGGCTGTGCCCGTACTGCATACACGGACGAGACCTATCGTGCCTATCTGAAAGAAGAACTGATAAAATTCGGTTTTCTTACTAAAGAGGAAATGGAAACATTGGACGATTTTCTCTCTACTGTTCATTACCAGTCCATGGACCCAGCTGACGAAACCACTTATTTTCTGTTGAATGACCGTTTGAAGGAGCTTTCGCCTCAATATGAGAATAATGGGAACTATTTGTTCTATCTGGCAACTCCGCCCTTGCTTTATGAATTGATTCCGAAATGTCTGCATGATGCGGGCTTGTTGAAAAAGCCTGGATTAAAGCGTATCATTGTCGAGAAGCCTTTCGGATACGACCTGGCTTCCGCTCAGAAACTAAATAAAATCTATGCCGCTTATTTTAAAGAAGAGGATATCTACCGCATCGATCATTTTTTGGGCAAGGAAACGGTGCAGAATATTATGGTGACCCGTTTTGGAAGTACTATTTACGAACCGATATGGAACCGTAACTATATAGATTATGTAGAAATCACTGCGGTGGAAAATATGGGTATAGGTACTCGCGGAGGATATTATGACGGGGCGGGAGCTCTGCGCGATATGGTACAGAACCATTTGATGCAGTTGCTTGCTATTACTGCCATGGAACCACCGGCCAAGTTTGACAAGAATGGTTTCCGTAACGAGGTGATCAAGGTCTACCAATCCCTTCGTCCGCTGACTGATAAGTATATCCGTGATAATGTTATCCGCGGACAATATATTGCTGGTGATGACCGTATCGGTTATCGTGAAGAAAAGAATGTTCGTCCTGATTCCCGTACAGATACCTACGTGGCGATGTGTCTGTATGTGGATAACTGGCGTTGGCAGGGAGTGCCTTTTTATATCCGTACCGGAAAGCAGATGCCTACCAAGGTGACCGAAATTGTGGTTCATTTCAAACCTGCTCCTATGCAGATGTTCCAAATGAAGGAAGGCTTTTACAAAGGTGAGGAACTGATTATCCGTATTCAACCCGACGAGGGAATTCTTCAGCGCATAGCCATGAAAGAACCTGGTGCCGGTTTCTATATGGGAACCATGGAGATGGACTTCAGCTATGACCAGCACGATCAGGAAACGGGGGATGCGTATGTACGCCTGTTGGAAGACAGTCTGGTGGGTGATCCTACACTTTTTACCCGTTCCGATGCTGTGGACGAGAGCTGGACTTACTTTGATAAGATTCTGGATTATTGGAAGAAGCATCCCGAAACTCCTCTTTATGGGTATCCTGCAGGAACATGGGGACCGAAAGAAGCGGATGTATTGATCAACCGCAGTCATTCCGAATGGACAAACCCGTGCAAGAATCTGACACATTCCAATTTATACTGTAAATTGTAAGTCGTCATCTGTGGATAGTAAATTTAAAACAGCAAACTCTAAGTAATAAATAGTGAATAAGATGATTGACCATAACTTTTATGCGTCGCCTGTACAAGCGTCGCAAACCTTGATAACTCATATATTGGAAGCGATGGATAAAGAGCTTGAACGGCCTTTTACCATTGCTCTTTCCGGAGGGACTACTCCTGCCACACTTTTTGAGGTTTGGGAGCGTGAATATGCCGCATATACCCCTTGGTCCCGTATTTATTTCTATTGGGTAGACGAGCGTTGTGTGCCACCTGGCGATGATCAGAGCAACTTTGGCTTGGCCTATCGTCTGTTGTTTAGTAAGGTAGGTATTCCTGCCAGTCATTGCTACCGTATTGTGGGTGAGGACGCTCCCGAAGAAGAAGCCAAACAGTATTCTTCCATAGTCAAGACCACCGTTCCGACCGTGGACGGTGTGCCTGTTTTTGATTTTGTATTATTAGGGATAGGAGAGGACGGGCATACATCATCCATTTTCCCCGACCATCAGGAACTTCTTACCGCCGGGGAACCGTATGAGGTGTCCGTCAATCCTTATAATAAAACAGTGCGTATATGCATGACGGGACGTCCCTTGATAGAAGCCCGGCATACCTGTTTTCTAGTGACGGGCGAGAACAAATGCAGTATTTTGAAAGAAATCCTTGATAAAAACAAGGAAGGGGTCTATCCGGCATCTTATATTTGGCATCATGCACGTAATCCGCAACTGTATGCATCACTTGTATCATAATATTTCTTTTAGATGAAGAGTTTAAACGAAAATAACTTTCTAGATGGGAAATGAATCAACTATGGATGCTATGTCTCCTATAGATATAAAAAAAGGAGCAACGCCTTGCTCCAACCTTTGTTAACCTTAAATCTAATACTATGAAAAACACAATGCAAAGGTACGGATATTTCGGAAATTTGCAAGATATTCTCTTCATTTTATAGGTTGAAACAATGTTATTTAACATAGAAAGGCATCCTGTTTACAGCTATTTGCAAAACAGGATGCCTTCACTATAATCCATTAAGACTCTTTAATAAGCGTGTCCGTCTTGTTCCAGTTCCTTTGCTGTAATGGGCTTGCGGTCTATGGCACGCCAAGCATAAATAATATAGGCCAGAACGAAAGGTACCAGAATGGAAACGTATGCCATGGTGCGCAGGGTAAATTCGCTGGAGCAACTGTTTGCCAAGGTCAGCGAACTTTGTAGATCGGCTGTGGACGGGTAATAAGCCGTATTATTATATCCCGCACAAAGCAATAAAGCTAATACAGTCAATACAACTCCTATTCCGGTAAACCAGATACCATTGGTCGCAGTCTTGCTGAAGACAGCCCTTCCGATACCCCAAAGTACCCCGACAACGCCTGATAGGAACAATACCAGCAATAGAGGCATATCCATCAGATTGATGAAATACTTGTAAGGTTCCATATAAACTTCTTTTGTCTCGGGATTTACAGCGAAACCATCAGCCAATAAAGTACGGATAACAAATGCCAGAAATAGAATAAGGAAAGGAATAGCATCTGTTATAAGCTGACGGCGGCAGCGGGGGATTAAGTCTTTATCCCGGATGTTATTGATAAAATAAAGATTGCCCAAAAGGCGGGCCAGGAAGAATACGGCAAATCCCAAGACCAGATTCCAAGGATTGGTCAGCGCATCCAGTCCGTGCCATCCGTTTGCCCAACTGCTGATGACAGGCATCAGCTCATTACCCATGTTTCCTTTATTAACCAGGAAATTGGAGCCGGTAAAGAATGTGGCTACCGCACCTCCCAGCAATAGAGGCCCTACAATACCATTTATAACCAGAAACCATTGGTAAGTATGTTTGCCCAGCAGATTGCCCAGCTTGGACTGGAACTCGTATGAAACAGCTTGCAATACGAAACTGAAAAGAATAATCATCCACAACCAGTAAGCACCGCCAAAGCTGGTACTGTAGAACAGCGGGAAAGAAGCGAAGAAGGCGCCGCCGAAAGTGACAAGGGTGGTAAAAGTAAACTCCCACTTGCGTCCTGTGGAGTTTACCAGCAAGGCACGTTCTTCGTCATTGCGTCCCAGCGTGAACAGCAAAGAGTTGCCACCCTGCACAAAGAGTAGGAACACCAACAAAGCACCCAGTAACGATACTAGGAACCACCAATAATTTTGTAGAAATATATAGTCCATAATATTCTAAATTAAAAATTGAGAATTGAATATTGAAAAATA
>ERZ1026932.620-NODE-620-length-11897-cov-4.413697_pt1 | contig 11897 bp, 10 predicted proteins | sample MGYA00519570_ERZ1026932 | MGnify/ENA primary metagenome ERZ1026932 (study PRJEB26926, sample SAMN06164826) | human gut metagenome | biome: ENVO:00009003; feature: ENVO:2100002; material: ENVO:00002003 | host: Homo sapiens | place: USA | collected 2012 ... | reverse complement strand
CGTGGACGAAACCGTACTCGACAAACTCAAACTGAATATCCGTTCCCTCATCGCCTCGCAAGAGGAAGACAGCAAAGACCTGCTCGACCTCTGCATCGATGTCATCTACCACAACAATATGAAAGCTTTCGGATTGCAACAGCTTATCAAGCTCTATCTGCAATGGCTTCCCCAGCAAGAAACAGTAGAAGAGGAAGAGGATAAATGAAAACGATTGATACACGCGTGCAAAAACTTTACAGCCCTCTTATCCCCGCCATAAAGGCCATGTGCGAAGCCGGAAAAGGCGAAAAGCTGGAAATCATAATGGATGACTCAGCTGCCTTCAGCGATTTGAAGGAATATCTTGCCAAACAAAAGATCGGTTTTCGCGAAATTTATGACGGCGAACAGATGACGGTACAATTTTGCGTATCTTTGTACCCATGAAAGAATATAGACTGACAGACTGGTTGCCTACAACCAAGAAAGAAGTGGAACTACGTGGATGGGATGAACTTGATGTAATCTTGTTTAGCGGTGACGCCTATGTGGATCATCCGTCGTTCGGAGCAGCCGTTATAGGACGCATACTCGAAGCGGAAGGACTACGTGTGGCAATTGTTCCCCAACCTAACTGGCGCGATGATTTGCGGGATTTCAAGAAACTGGGACGTCCCCGTCTTTTCTTTGGTGTCAGTGCAGGATGCATGGACAGCATGGTCAATAAATACACTGCCAACAAACGTCTGCGCAGTGATGATGCCTATACTCCTGATGCACGTCCGGATATGCGCCCCGAATATCCTTCGATAGTCTATACCCAAATACTGAAAAAGCTATATCCCGATGTTCCCGTTATATTAGGCGGCATTGAGGCCAGTATGCGCCGGCTGACGCATTACGACTACTGGCAAGACCGCGTACGCCCAAGTATCCTTGTAGACAGCGGTGCTGACGCATTGACATACGGTATGGGTGAAAAGCCCATTGTGGAACTTGTGAAAAGATTAAATCAGCAACAGTCTATTTTCGATATACCCCAACTGGCTTATCTCACCAAAGAGGTTCTTCCGCAGGAAGGAGACATCATTCTTTTCCCGCACGAAGAATGTTTGAAAGATAAGAAAAAACAGGCTGCAAACTTCCGTCATATCGAAGAAGAGAGCAATAAATATGCCGCTTCGCGCATATTACAAACCATAGGCAAACAAACCGTTGTCGTAAATCCGCCTTACCCTCCTTTAACGGAAGCGGAACTCGACCGTTCTTTCGACCTGCCCTATACACGCCTTCCGCACCCCAAATACAAAGGAAAACGCATACCGGCATATGACATGATTAAGTTCTCCGTCAATATTCATCGGGGATGCTTTGGCGGTTGTGCATTCTGCACCATCTCGGCACATCAAGGAAAGTTCATCGTCAGCCGCAGCAAGGAAAGTATCCTGAAAGAAGTAAAAGCCGTCATGGGACTGCCGGACTTTAAAGGATACCTTAGCGACTTGGGAGGTCCTTCTGCCAATATGTATAAGATGCGAGGGAATGACGAAAACATATGCAAGAAGTGTAAGCGTCCTTCATGTATTCACCCTAAAGTATGCCCTAATCTGAACACAGATCATGGTCCGCTGCTCGATATTTATCATGCGGTAGACAGCTTGCCCGGCATCAAGAAATCGTTCATTGGCAGCGGTGTACGCTATGACCTGTTATTACATCAGAGCAAAGATGCCGGAATCAACAAAAATACGCAGGAATATACTCGTGAACTCATAGCCCGCCACGTAAGTGGTCGGCTCAAAGTCGCCCCGGAGCATACCTCGGAACGTGTGCTCAACATTATGCGCAAACCGCCGTTCAGCCAATTCGGAGAATTCAAGAAGATATTCGACCGGATCAATCATGAAGAAGGTCTGCGCCAGCAGCTCATTCCCTACTTCATCTCCAGCCACCCCGGTTGCAAAGAAGAAGATATGGCGGAACTTGCCGTTATCACCAAACGGCTGGATTTCCATTTGGAACAAGTACAGGACTTTACTCCTACCCCCATGACCGTTGCTACCGAAGCATGGTATACAGGGTTCCACCCTTATACGCTGGAACCCGTATTCAGCGCCAAGACACAGCGTGAGAAGCTGGCACAGCGCCAATTCTTTTTTTGGTACAAACCGGAAGAACGGAGAAATATCATCAACGAACTGCGCCGGATAGGACGACAGGATTTGATTGACAAACTGTACGGAATGCGATGATGCAACCGAACTTGATGAAGAGAACACGATTTCTGTAACCGTTATGTTTATTTTTTATGCAAACAAAACATATTCCCTCCTCAACGGGCAGCGTAATAAGTGTCAATCATCGTCGCCTGACGGGCAGCAGCTATCCCCTGCGCGTCCAATATTACAGTCATAGCTTCACCATTGGGCAGTGCCATTTGCGCTGTACCATTCTCGTTCATTTTCAACAGTTCGGCAGTATTGCCTTCAAACTCAACATTCCAAGTACTCTGTTCCTGGTCATAAAATAATTCCATAACCATAGTTTCACCCTCTTTTTGAACGGAATAACCATTTTCCAGCGTCTTTACAAGATAATTTCCGTTTTCACCTTTCACTTTCTTCACATCACCAACACCCGCCATCGGATTGCTACCACTCCAGAATTCAATGGAATTGATTACCAACGCATCTGCCAAATAACAGATTCCATATACAGGAACCACATTGCAAGCAAGGAAAACCAACTCATTCACAAACTTGGTGCTGATATTGCGGTTCCAGTTCAATAACTTCCCATGCAGGGCGAAAGAACCGATACAAGATGAAAACAAAAACGCACCACAAACCAACAAGGCTGCAACCTGTTTCAAATTACTTTTTCTCATAATTACCATTTGTTTAATTTATACTAGGGTAATGGAAATATTCCGACACCCATATTTATCATTACTTAAATGCTACTTTTTTTCAGGGACAACGCAACATTACGCTCCACCTCCCAAACACCGGTTTCAACAATCCGCATCTCGGAAATACCTCTGAACAAGCGGTCAATATCCTCGCGGCATACTATTCCACTCAAACTGAGGGCACGAGGGGCCAACAGTACACAAAAATTCAAAATTCCCTCTTCCACTGTACAGTACAGCATACATTGTCCTTTCATTTGTCTCATCTCCGCCTCAGGGAATTTACGGACCAAATGTCCCAACCGGTCAAATACCAGAATAATACAATGCAAATGTATATCTTTCAATTCGGATCCATCAAGCACCAGGCATATCTGGCAATTCCGCCTTGCTTTTATTCTCCGAAGTCTATGGTCATACTTTATGCTTAGATAAAAGCCCCCTATGATCATAAATAAAAATCCTATTACAATGATTAACGTCATATATGCTTTCCTTTATTTTATTATTAAGGTTCATACTGCATGGTTACATTTACCATATTTTCCAATACAATAATCGATTATTGCAAAGATAAGACATCAGAGTATATACTCCGTCCGAAAATCAAGGGACAAAAGGTGGACTAACCCGATAAATCTCATCAAATACTTGTGAGATATGTAAGTGGACATTACCTTTGTGCTCATTAGGTAACAAGCAGCAAATAAGCCAAATGAACAGAACAAACAATAGGATAATCCTATTATTCACTCTCTTTATAGTCTCCTTTTTTCCTACCGCCTCCTCACAAACTCCCGCCATAGAGAATTTGGAAAAGGAGTTGGCAGCGCACAACCGTATAGACACGACAAGGGTGAATCTCCTCAACAAATTAGGGTACGAACTCTATGCCATTGACTCCGGTAAAGCCGGAGAGTATGCCCAAGAAGCGCAAAAAATCTCCACCAGACTGAACTACCCTGCAGGGGAAGCTGCCAGCTTATGGGTTACGGGACTGATAATAAGAAACACACCGAAAAAAGCATTGGAACACTTTGAAAGGGCGCTAAGCATAGCCGAACGTATAAAAGATTCTACCAGCATCTGCAACTATCTTCTTGCTATCAGCTCCATTCAAAAAGCTATGGGGAACATCAAAGCCAGTGACGAAGCCATAGAAAAAGGACTACAGGCAAGCACTGTATTAAAAGATCCGGACATACGCATCAAATTGCTATACAACTCCGCCACTAATCTGACAAGTAAGGGGCAATATTTGCAAGGCATCGAAAAGCTGCAGGAAGTAATCAACCTATCTATTCAAAGCAACAACAAAATAATGCTGGCAAAAGCCCAATCAAGCATAGCAACTACCCTAAACAGACAAGGCGACCCACTGCGTGCTTTGGAATATTACCTAAAGGGACTGCGCATCTACGAGGAACTGAATGACCGGCGAGGCATCTGTGGGTTGCTTATCAACATGGGAAATATCAAATCGGAACAAAAAGAACACGAAGCCGCTCTAAACGACTTCAAACGAGCATTGCAGTTAGGCAAGGAACTAGACGATCCTTATCTGATTTCTGCCTGCTATGCCAACATAGGTAACATATACAAACGTTTGCATCACCCTGACGCGCTGCATTATATGCAAGAAGGACTCCGAACATCAGCCGGGATCAATATCGGGCTGAGTGTCAACCTGCTGATAAATATCAGTTGCATCTATATAGAACAGGAAAAGTACGACAAAGCACAAGAGAACCTCACGCAAGCACTCGGCATGGCGCAACAAGCAAAAATAGAACATGCACATGGTGAAATCTTACGCCTGCTTGGCACGCTGTACTATGTCCGCGAACAGTATGTTCGCGCACTGGACTATGCCAACCAAGCCTTGCAAACAGGTCGTAAAATCAACTACATGGAACTTAACAAGCACACCCAAAAATTGTTGGCTGATATCTATGAAAAGACCGGAGACTTCAAAAGGGCTTATAATGCCCACGTGCTGTGCAAACAACTAAACGACAGCCTTCTCAACGAAAAGAATATTCGCCGGATGGCTTTAATGGAAAGTTCCTACAAATATGAAAAAGAGATACAGAAATATGAGTTGGAACAGGCCAACCAAAAGTTACAGATACGCAACCAGCGCTATATTATCTTCTTTCTCATTTCCGCCACGTTACTCATCATCATCCTTACTACACAGCTATACCGTTCCAGCCGCCTGAAAAAGAAAGTTCTTAAACTGGAAGTGGACCAAGCCAAAAGAAAGTTGGAGTACAGCCAAAAGGAAATGACATCCGCCACTCTAAAACTGATACAAAATGCCGAATGTGACAGCTACTGTATAAAGATGTTGGAAAATCTGGAAAAAGGAGATGATGAAGAGAAGCATAAGCGCATACGCTCTCTTATCAACTACTACAAAAGCAAGTCAACGTATGCCAACTGGAGAGAGTTTGAAACTCTATTCCTCGAAGTCAACACCAGCTTCTACGACAAGCTGAACGAGCGCTTCCCTACCCTTACCAACAATGAGCGCAAACTATGCGTCTTTCTGAAACTGAATATGAGTAACAAAGACATCGCCCAAATCACTTTCCAATCCGAAGAGGCTCTAAAAAAAGCGCGTCTGCGGTTACGCAAAAAAATGGGATTGGAGCGGATGGACAATTTGGCAGGAGTCATACAAAACCTATAAGAGGAACTGTTGTTTTTCACTCCTCCACCTGCATTGCCACAATCTCCTGCAATACCGCCACAGCCTCCTCAACAGTTGTTACATCTTTCACGACCATACTCCGCTTGTTGTTTTGTTCGCGCAAGTCGCAACGACGAGTATATTTCATCATATAGGCAATGATCTTTCCAAAGGCCTGACTTTGATAGTAAGGACTATCCGGATTGGAAACAAAAAACAACGTCATACGGCCGCCTTTCAGAAACACCTTCTCTGTTCCCAAACGCGCTGCAAGACGACGCAAGGGAACAATACGGAGCAACTCTTCCGTTTCGGGAGGAATAGGCCCGAAGCGGTCTTCAAGACGAGCACGAAAGGCATCCACATCTTTGTCCAGTGTCAGGCTGTCCAGCTCGCGATAGAGCAACATACGCTCACTGCTTCCGGTGACGTAGGTGGCAGGCAGCAACAGTTCAAGATCACTTTCTACTTGGCACTCGTCTACGAACTGTTCTCCGCTAATAGTTCCATCACCTTTCAGTTCTTCGGCATAAAGGTCTGCAAACTCATCGGTTTTGAGTTCATGCACAGCCTCAGATAATATTTTCTGATAAGTTTCGTAACCAAGGTCGGCAATGAAACCGCTTTGTTCCGCACCCAGCATATTGCCGGCACCGCGAATGTCAAGATCCTGCATGGCAATATGAATACCACTGCCCAGATCGGAGAAGTTCTCAATGGCTTGCAGACGACGTTTGGCTTCCGGTGTAAGTGAGGACAAAGGAGGAGCCAGCAAATAACAAAAAGCTTTCTTGTTGCTACGCCCCACACGACCGCGCATCTGATGCAAGTCGCTCAACCCGAAGTTTTGCGCCTGATTGATGATAATGGTATTGGCATTCGGGATGTCAATGCCACTCTCTATAATAGTTGTGGCAAGCAATACGTCATAGTCATAGTTGACGAAATCAAGGATGATTTTTTCCAGTTCGGCCGGTTCCATTTGCCCATGCCCGATGCAGATACGGCAATCGGGGATATTACGCTCTATCATCGCTTTTAGTTCCACAAGGTTGGAGATGCGGTTGTTCACAAAGAACACCTGCCCGTTCCGGCTCATCTCGAAATTGATCGCTTCCCGGATGATATCGGGATTGAAACGCTCCACCTCCGTCTGCACGGGATAACGGTTGGGCGGTGGCGTGGTGATGCTGGAAAGGTCTCGGGCCCCCATCAAGGAGAACTGTAGGGTACGGGGGATCGGGGTAGCCGTCATGGTCAAGGTGTCCACGTTCACCTTCAGTTGCCGAAGCTTCTCCTTGACGGATACCCCGAACTTCTGCTCCTCGTCGATAATAAGCAATCCCAGGTCGTGGAATTTCACCTGCTTGCCCAGGATCTTGTGCGTACCGATCAGGATGTCGATGCGACCCTCGGCCAGCTCAGATAGGATGCGGGACGTCTCTTTCGAAGACTTGGTCCGGTTGAGATATTCGACCTTCACGGGAAAATCCCGGAGCCGATGTACGAAGGAGCGGTAATGTTGCAGGGCCAGAATCGTCGTAGGCACCAGCACGGCCACCTGCTTGCCGTCGGTCGCGGCCTTGAACGCCGCTCGGATCGCCACTTCGGTCTTGCCGAAGCCCACATCGCCGCAAATCAAACGATCCATCGGCTGATTGGACTCCATGTCCCGCTTGACGGCCTGCGTCGCGGTCTGCTGATCGGGCGTATCCTCCCACATGAACGAAGCTTCCAGCTCCTGCTGCAAATAGGTATCCGGCGAAAAGGCAAATCCCTTGCTGGCTTTGCGCTTGGCATAGAGGGCGATCAGTTCGCGCGAGATGTCCTTGACGGCCTTCTTGGTCGCGGTCTTGAGCTTCTGCCAGGCTCCGCTGCCCAATTTGTAGATTTTGGGCGCTTCGCCTTCGCCGCTCTTGTATCGCGAAATACGGTGCAAGGCGTGCACATGCACGAACAGCACGTCGTTATCCTTATAAATCAATTTAATAGCCTCGTGCACCTTGCCGTTCTCGTTGATCTTGACCAGACCGCCGAAACGCCCCACGCCGTGATCGATATGCACCACATAATCGCCCATGCGGAGCTGATTCAACTCTGCGACGGTCATCTGCTCGTCGCGCTTGATCTCGCCGTTGATCCGATAGCGCTGGTAGCGGTCGAAAATCTGATGGTCGGTATAGAAACAAAGTTTCAGGTCGTGATCGACGAAACCCTCGTGCAGCGTGATCGGCAGGGGGTTGATCTGCGCCTCCTTACGCCCCGACTGGTAGAAAATGTTCTCCAGCCGTTCGAGCTGCGCCCGGTTTTCCGACAGGATATAGGTTTTATAACCGCGCTGTCCATTGGAAATGATGTCGTCGGCCAGCAATTCGAAATTCTTGTTGAACTTGGGCTGGGGAGCCATGCGGAACGCGACCGTCGCATCGGCCGGCCGCTCCTTCAGGCTATCACGCAATTCGAACAAACGCATCCCGGCCATGTCCTGCAACAACACCTTCCGGCTCACCAGATGGGTGTCAATCTCCGCAGGTTCCTCCATCTCCCCCAGAACCTTGCGACGCAGATCGTTCACGCGCCGCAGTACGTAGTCGGGATCGAAAAACCAGTAAGTCGCCTCTCCTGCAAATGCGAGCAGCGAAATCCGATCCCCGGCAAAACCGTTCAGGTTCGGAACGATCTCCACCTCGTTCAGCCGGTCGGCGGAAAGCTGACTGGAAATCTCGAATCGGCGGATCGAATCCACCTCTTCCCCGAAAAAGTCCAACCGGTAAGGTTTGCTCTCGGAAAAGGAAAACACGTCGAAGATACCGCCACGCAGCGAATACTGTCCGGGTTCGTAAACGAAATCCACCTTCGTGAACCCCGAATCGGCCAGCAACTCCTCCAGCTCTCCGATCGCCAGCCGGTCGCCGACCTTCACCCGCACGGTTTCGCGCCGCATCGAGTCGGGGTCGGTCACCCGTTCGGCCAGAGCTTCCGGATAGGTACAGATAATCCGGTATTCGCCCGCAGCCATTTCCCGACGCAGAGCACTCAACGCCGCCGTCCGCTGCACGACACCCTGCGCATCCTCCGTACCGTAAACGATCGAACGCTTGTAGGAGCCCGGAAAAAAGTAAACCTGTTTTTCGTCGAGCAGGGCATAAAAATCGTTGAGCAGGTAGGCCGCCGCATCGCGGTCTTCCGCCACGAAGACGTGCGTACCGCCCGTTCGGGCGATCAGGGCAGCGGCATAAACCGAGAGAGCCCCGCCGACCATATCGCGCAGAAGAACGGTCCGCCCCGCCGAATCGTACGCACGACGCATCGCGCCGAGAGGCTCCGCTCCGGCGATCAACTGCAAGATATTCGGTTTATTTCCGGGACCCATATTCCGCCCAGCTAAAAGATGCCCTGCAGGAATCGATTCCGCAAGGCGCTCAAACGATTATTCAACTCCGTGTATTCGTATCGGCTGCAGATCGTACCTGCGACCGAACATGTATGTCTTTCCACCTTCCGCCTTTGTCCGGCTCCGGACTTCGTCCGCCTTCCGGCCAGTAAAAGGGGCCGAATCCCATCCGGCACATCGACCGAGTCCATGCCTCCGCCCCTGCGGCATCCGGTATCTCTAATCCTTATACAGGTCTTTGCCCTCCTTGTCGTAGTAGTGGACATCGACGATACCGACGCTCTGGTCCGCCACGATCTTCAACTGGATCTTATACTTCCACATCCAGCGGCGGCGCAACGACCACAGGCCGTGATTCAAGTAGGTCGAAACGTAAGGGCTGACGCGCAACTTGATATATTTGTGCCCCGCATCCTGGGCCAGATAGGAGATCTTGTTCTCGATCTTCTTGTCGAGCAGAACGGTCGGCTCGATACGCCCCGTGCCGTTGCACGTGGGACAGACGTCCGTAACATCCTGCACGGCGACCGGACGCACCCGCTGGCGGGTGATCTGCATCAGCCCGAACTTGGTCAGCGGCAGCACCGTATGCTTGGCCTTGTCGGTGGCCATCAGCTTGTTCATCTCCTCATAGAGCAACTGACGGTTCGCAGCCTTGTGCATATCGATAAAGTCGATGATGACGATACCGCCCAAATCGCGCAGACGCAGCTGCCGGGCGATTTCGCGCGCAGCGGCCAGATTGACATCGAAAGCAGTCTGCTCCTGATCGTCCTCGGCCTTGGTGCGATTGCCCGAATTGACGTCGATGACGTTCATCGCCTCCGTATGCTCGATAATCAGGTAAGCGCCCCGGCGCAACGACACGTACTTGGCGAAGAGCGACTTGATCTGCTTCGAAATGTCGAAATTGTCGAAGATGGGGACGTTGCCCTTATAAAGTTTTACGAGTTTCTCGCTTTGCGGTTCGATCTGACGGATGTAGTTCTGAATCTCATGGTACATCGCTTCGTCGTCCACGACGATCTGCGAAAAGGCGCCTCCCAACGAATCCCGGATAATGGTGTTGGCCCGGTTCATCTCACTCATCAACTGGGCCGGAGCAGGGTTCTTGCGAATATTTTGCAGGGTCTTCTGCCATTTGTCCAACAGGGAGCGGATATCCTGTTCGATATCGCTGTCCTTGGCCTCGACAGCCGCCGTGCGGATGATAACGCCGAAATTCTTCGGCAAAACGGCGGCTGCAATGCCCTTGAGCCGCTTCTTCTCCTCCGCCGAGCGGATCTTCTGCGACAGGAACACCTTCGACGAAAAAGGCACCAGCACCACGTTACGTCCAGCCAGCGAAATATCGGCCGTCAGACGCGGTCCCTTGGTGGAAATCGCCTCTTTGGCCACCTGCACCATAACGGTCTGCCCCACCTGCAGGTAGGAGCCGATCTTGCCCGACTTTTCGATCGGCGGCTCCAGCTTCATCGCATCCAGGCGGATTCCCCGCTTGCCGGGCTGGTAACTCGCCACCAGCTTCTGCAACGAAGAGAACTGGGAGCCCAGGTCGAGATAGTGGATAAAGGCATCCTTCTCATGGCCGATATTGACGAACGCGGCGTTCAGCCCCGGCATGATCTTGCGCACCTTGCCCAGATAAATATCCCCTACGGCGAATCCCGTCTGGCACTGCTCCTTGTTGAGCTCGACCAGCACCTTGTCCTCGCACAGGGCGATCGAAATCTCGGTCGGGTTTACATTGACTATTAATTCTCGGTTCATATATATTTTCGTCCCGCAGACCGCGGCGACGATTCTGACATTATGGGGTTTGCGGCTGTTCGGCGTTCGGGAAGCACAGCCCGGCTTCCATTGTTTTCAACTCGCCTGGTCCGTAGAGGACGATATTGCGGCACATTCCCTTCGCAAAAAGCCTCTTTTGGCTTTTCGGGAGCGGATTCGATATACGGTGATACGTTCACAAACACATCGTCCTCTCCTTCCCGACGATCCGACACATCCCGCCCTGCGAACGGAGCGGGAATCGGAAAACAGGTAAAGCTAAAAGGGCCTCGCACCCTTTTAGCTTTATCTACCTTAATTAGCACTAAGGCGTACTACCTACTTTTTCTTGTGACGATTCTTGCGAAGACGTTTTTTACGCTTGTGGGTCGCCATCTTGTGACGCTTATGTTTCTTTCCGTTCGGCATAACTGTAATTGTTTAAAGTTTCTATTATTTATTTAACTTTTGCCGCAAAACTCTTTGCAGGCTTGAAGGCCGGAATGTTGTGGGCCGGGATCGTAATGGTCGTATTCTTGGAAATGTTACGAGCCACCTTCTTCGCGCGTTTTTTCACGATGAAGCTGCCGAAACCACGGAGATATACATTGTTGTTCTGCGCCAGGGAACCCTTGATGCTCTCCATAAAAGCCTCGACGATAGCCTGGACCTGTACTTTTTCAGCACCGGTACTTTTAGCGATTTCGCTAACGATATCTGCCTTTGTCATACTCTTTATATTTATAAGTTAAACTCTATTTCGGGACTGCAAATATAAGTTTTATTTGATTATATCACAACAAAGTAGAACATTTTTTTGCAATTCACCTCGCCCGCGTCGCGCCGCAGTTCGAAACCCCTTACTCAAATACCGGGCCATAAAACCGCGCTTCGATACCCGGCGGGCCGACCGGAGCCGGACCGTATCGAAGAATATCCGGAAAAAGGCAACGCATTATCAAACAACCCGATAGCCGGAACCGGACACCGCCGCCCGAAAGTTTCGTCCGTCGGGCACAATAAATTGCCCGAAATTCGCATTGTATAATTGGTAAAATCACTATTTTTGTAGAAGATAGGATCCGGTTCGGCAATCCCGGCGGGCAAGCCCGCAACCTTTCACTATCTTTGACATAGTCTTAGAT
>ERZ1026932.608-NODE-608-length-12098-cov-4.417089_pt1 | contig 12098 bp, 15 predicted proteins | sample MGYA00519570_ERZ1026932 | MGnify/ENA primary metagenome ERZ1026932 (study PRJEB26926, sample SAMN06164826) | human gut metagenome | biome: ENVO:00009003; feature: ENVO:2100002; material: ENVO:00002003 | host: Homo sapiens | place: USA | collected 2012 ... | reverse complement strand
TCCGTATCGGAGATAGTTCGACGAATGCCATTACTCCTTTCTTATTCTATATGCCTTTGGTACTGACTTATATGCGGCAGTATGATAAACAGATTACGTATGGCTCATTGCTTAAATATACCTGGAGATATTCATTAGGTATCCTGGTTGCCTGGACATTGATGTTTATTGTCTGGTATTTGTTGAAAATACCGATGGGATTATAGCCAGTACGTGAAAAAATATCAAGTAGACAACATGTGGACGATTCTATTAAATGAAAAAATCGCAAACGCTATTTTAATAGCTGTTTGCGATTTTTCTAAGTGATTCAAGTAACGTTCTTTAATCGCCTGATTATTAATTATTTGCATAATTATATTGCCTACAATATGCCTACATTTCTTATCTATTACAGGTTATTTCTTACTTAATAAGACTTGTATTAGACGTTCTTTCTCTTCGAGAATCTTCTTTAAATAAGCGATTTCCGCCTCTTTATTAAGACTATTTCCCGTATTGTTTTCCGAAGGATTATCAAAGAAAATACCGGGAGAAACATTAAATACTTCTGCTATGGCTTCAAGAGTTTTAGTATTAGTTGATCCTGTTCTTATCATGGATTGAATACTACTTTCATCTTTACCAATTCGGGAAGCTAACTCCCTAATTTTAATTTTGTTCTTTTCGCATAAATCCCTTATAAGCAATAAATTAGCCATAGTTTGATATAATATTTACAATAATTAACAGGAATTATACAGCATATTCTGTTGAATAAAACTATATTTGTGATATAAATATAGAAATAAATAACAGATTTAATGTGATGTTATGGCAAAAAAAACTTTAAAAAGAAATGAAGACGGCGAGAAGTTAAGAATGTATCTTATAGGTTTACCGTTGAAAGATTCTTCTAAAATGGTGGCGAAGTTAGCAGAAGAATGTAAAGTACCACTGCATACCGTTCATAACTGGAGAGCCGGTGCATGTCGTATTCCCGAACTTGCAAAGGATAAGATCGAGGAAGTAACAGGCGTGAAAATCTTCCATAGTGAGAACCAATAAATAAAAGAAAAATGAAATCAAAGAAATTAGAAATCGAAATTCCGGAAGGTAAAACAGCCGTCTGGAGAAATGGTGTATTAACTCTTATTGATGAACCGGAGAAAGAGGTAAGAGAACGTATTAAGACGTTTGAGGACGCCTGCCGTGAAATTGGCATTGATGCGGAAGCATGGAACCGGGATAAAATATCCCTCGGTCTTGAACCTGACGTTCTGGCTTTCCTGAAACTCCGTATCATTGTCAAGGCTTTAAATGAAGGCTGGGAACCTCGATTTACAGAGGATGAATGTCGTTATTATCCCTGGTTTATTCTTTATACAGGGGAAGAATACAACAAGTTAGATGAGGAAGAAAAGTCTCGTGTGGTGTATCGGTCGTACAGCTACGCGCACGCGTTGGGCGGTGTTTCGTATGCGTGCGCGAGTTACGATTCATCGGTCACGTTTGCGAGCATCGGTGTTCGGCTTGCCTTCAAAACGTCGGAACTGGCTGCATATTGCGGGCGACAATTCCTTGATATCTGGGCGGACTTTGTTTTTCTTCCGGAAGAGAAAAGTGAATAAATAACCGGGGCGGCTTTTGCCGCTCCATATAATAACCGCCGGAGTGTGGAGATAACCCCGAAGGGCGAAAGCGGGTGTTATTGGTAGTTCGATGCTATCCTCCGGCACAACTAAAATCAGTAATGAAGAAGAAAACAGTAACAATATTGGCGATAGCTCATTCTAAGAGAGTGTGTGATCCTCAACCTGAATTTATTGATCGAATGGAAGTTCGAAGGTTAGTAATAAACGCATATAGAGCTGGATATAATAAGGCGAAAACAGAAGAATCAACTAACTCATAACAAAATAGAAATGAGCAAAAAAGTCTCCATAAAAATAACTGAAGCACAACCGCTTCCTTGTCCTTATTGCGGTGGCTTTTATGGTTATCAGTATAGTGATCTGTTTAGAATGAGTTATACGAGTGTGCATACTTCCGACGGCACATATTCCGGTGGGGAATATTCCGACGGAGTTTCCTTAAACAAGGGTAAATTAGCTTATTGTGTGAATTGTGGTACCAGATTACCTTTTACCTTGATACGTGAAGGTGGGGAACAAATCGAATAATTAAAAATTAAATGTAATGAAAGTAACTATTATCACCCCTGATGAATTAACCACGCTACGAATAGAAGGTAGTAGTGGAACCTATAAAATATTCAGCAGTTTCCGCCCCATGGAATCCCCTGCGTTCGTGGATGCGATAGACAGAAAGTATAATCTGGCGGAAATAAAGAATCTTTCCGACGGAAAAGGTTATTTCCTGGTACACCTGAACCGGGAACAACAGAAAACCATACAGGAGGATTTAAACACTATCCTTTGCGATAGTGTGCCGTGTCTTCTGTAAATTAAGACGATCTTAACTAAATGCCATGAAAGAAGACAGACGCCTAAGAAACCTACGTTATCAGATGCGGAAGAAAGGTTACCAGTTCGATACGAAGAACCTGGTGGCCATTATGCCTTCACATGACAAACGTTCCCTTCTCCAGGAAAGGAGATTAAGCAAATTCGGTTTTTCAATTCAGTATAACATGTTTGAACAATGAAAGATAAAAATTTAAAATACATCGCCCACGCTATTATCGTGGTTGCCTTTATGGGGCTGATTGCCTTTGTCATTTATTATACGGGTAAAACCGCTTTTCTTTGGCTGTTATTATTCGTTTTCCTGTATCAACCTTGGGGAGACTTGAAAACAGAACAGAAGGAAAATAACGAAAAATAAGTAACTACGTAACTTTATAACGATGATAAAGGCAGAAGACATCTACAAAGTAACCAACAACGGGCTGGATATAATTCTACATTATTATCCGCAAGCCCGGGATTGTGTCGGAACCAACCGCCATTTCAAACGCCGGCCGTCAGAAGACGACGCGTCGGCCTGTATCAAGCTATTCGGAAAGGAAGGTTCCCAGCAGGTTTATAAGGTAACGGATTTCGGCGATACCGGAACGGCTCAAAGCCCTGTCGATATCTGCATGTATGAGGAAGGCCTCCGGTTTAATGAGGCTATTCTTAAACTTGCGTCCATGTACAACGTAACCGATGAACTTAATCGTAACGTAAACAAGCCGGATATCCGTAAGGTTCCGGCCTCCCAGGATCAGAAAGACGGTACTAAAATTTTCGAACTTGCCGATCATCTTACCCCGGAGCAGTTACGCATACTCGGCCCCCGTGTCACCCAAGAGAACGCCGAGGCCCTGCACTGGTATTCGGCCAAATATATAGGGTATGTAAAAAATCGCGAGGTAACTTATAAATACGCGACTGCGACATACCCTATCTTTATGCGCGAATGTCTGGTAAAACCGGCCGAAGGTGACACGCCCGAAGTGAAGTTCTATAAAATATACGAGCCTTTGAATCCGGACAAGCAGTGGCGTTTTTCCTACACCCCGGAAGGTGTCAAGCCGAAGGACTATATAAACGGCCTTTCCGAACTGAAAGCCTTATACCGTGAATTTAATTCCAGGGAAGAAGCCGCATTTAAAAAAAATCCGGCCAATGCGGAAAAGCCCTATAAGGAGCAGAAGCTGCAGGAGGCGTTTATATGTTCCGGAGAGCGCGACGCCCTGTGCGTTAAATCGCTGGGCTTTTCTCCGGTCTGGTTTAATTCGGAATCGTATAAACTTTCCGAACAGGATTACAAGGAAATCATGAAATACGTTGAAGTCCTGTATAACATACCTGATATCGACACGACGGGCAGGGTGAAGGGTACGGAACTTGCACTACGTTTTATTGATATCCATACGATCTGGTTACCGGCCTGGCTTAACACCTACCGGGACCAGCGGGGCAAACCCCGTAAAGATTTCCGGGATTTTATGGAATTAAGAAGCAAGAACGAAGATTTCCGTAACCTTATGACGCTTGCCATGCCCGCCAAATTCTGGTATTCCAAGTTTAACGAGAAATCCCGGCAATGGGACCACAACATCGACGCGGACTGCCTTCACTACTTTTTACGTCTTAACGGTTTCTATTCGCTTCATGATGAAAATTCCAGTTCAACCAAATATATCCGTATTACCGGCAATATCGTAAAACTGATAAAGGCAAAGGATATCCGGAAGTTTATCCGCGGTTGGGCCCAGGATAGTTTTTTATCCCGCGATATCAGAAACTTAATTTTGAACAGCCCCAAACTGTCAGATACGGCCCTGGACAATTTGCAGGAAATAGAACTGGACTTTACCAATTATACCCATAATACACAGATGTTTTTCTTTCCCGGTTGCAGCATGGAGGTAAGCGGCACCGGTATAAAGGAACATCCGGCCAACGGCAGCACATTATCCCACTACGTTTGGGAAGAAAATGTACTGAAACACAAAGTACGTCTTATGGAAGACATGTTCACTATTTCCCGTAAAAAAGACATAGAGGGCAACGATGTGTTTGATATCCGGATAAATGCCGTTCCGTCTAACTTTTTCGGCTATGTAATCAATTCGAGCCGTGTTTACTGGCGTAAGGAACTGGAATATAATTTCGACGACAAGAGCGTAGGAGAAGCGGAATCTTACCGGGAAAAACATAAATTTGATATCGAGGGGGAAGGCCTCACGGCGGAAGAAGTGGCCGAACAGAAAAAGAACCTTATCAATAAGATATTTACTATCGGTTATATGTTGCACCGGTATAAATCCCCTTCCCGTGCCTGGGCACCGCAGGCCATGGATAACAAGATCGGTGAAGACGGGGAATGTAACGGACGTTCGGGCAAATCATTCATGTTCAAGGCCCTTTCCTACTTTATGAAGACCGTCAAGCTTTCCGGCCGTAATCCTAAACTAATGGATAACCCGCACGTGTTCGACCAGGTGAACCAGCATACCGACTTTATTCTGGTGGATGATTGCGACCGGTATCTTAATACGGGCCTGTTTTACGATATCATCACGTCAGATATGACCGTGAACCCGAAGAACAACCAGTCGTTTACTATACCGTTCGAAGAATCGGCCAAGCTGGGATTTACAACCAATTACGTTCCTATTGATTTTGATCCGTCTACGGAAGCCCGTTTGCTGTACCTGGTATTCTCCGACTATTACCACCAGCGTACGGAAGATAACGACTATAGGGAAACGCGGTCTATCCGGGACGATTTCGGTAAGGATTTGTTTTCTAAGACGTATTCCGAAAACGAGTGGAACGCCGATATAAATTTCTTCTTGCAGTGCTGCCGTTTTTATCTTTCTCTTTGTGAGGAATCCGTTAAATTACTTCCGCCTATGGATAACATTATCAGGCGTAAATACAAGGCTGATATGGGCAATAATTTCGAGGACTGGGCGAACTCTTATTTCTCTCCGGACAGCGAGCACCTGGACTGCTTTATCGTCCGTGAAAAGGCCTTCGCCGATTACAAAAGCTTTTCCGGTGTGAATAAAATCACGATGCAGCGTTTCACAAAGGCCCTCAAAGGCTTTGTAGCTCTCTGCCCCTACATTGATGAACTCAACCCGAAAGACCTTTGCAACTCCCAGGGACGTATCGTGCGCAAGGATAACGACGGCAAGGCCGCTGACATGATCTATCTACGCTCATGTGGCACGGCGGAAACGTCTGCCGGTGGTGAAACGGGAACGAGCGATCCGACATTTGTATTTGTACCTGATGAACGTCCGGAGGAATGAATAACGCACATTTGAAATTAAACAGCATGTCCGAGTTTACCGCGCTTTGGAACAGCGGCGAGAGGTTCCGGAGATTCGCCGAACAGGTCTACCGCTATCTGGAGCGTATGAAACCCGGTACCGTCCTGGTGCTGGAACGCTATTCGGGCGAGCAGCTCGAATGGATCATAAAGACGGCCTGTGTTTTTATCCTGGAAGGCGACAACTCCCTGGAGTATGAATTTAACGAAGACTATACGGCTGTCGTGCACCGGTATGTGGACCCGGACGTAAAGAAATGGATTTTAAGCAGATGCAAACACCGTGTATAAGACGGACCGGAGCCGGTATAAAATGCGAAAAGAGGGACCAGATACGAAAGTGTCGGTCCCTCTTTTCGTATGGAAACAGATGCGCCCGGCTTACCTTCCCTCCCCATACCCCACCTCTATTTCATACAAAATTTTAGTAACCTTGTAACCTTTGTTTGCTTGAAAGAAAAAAGTCTGAAAATCAGATAAATAAATAGGAAATAAAGGTTACGAAGTTGCAGTTACAAAACGGTTACAAACTTTTCCGGTTTGTAACACCGGCCTTTTTATCTTCTACCGGTAAGCCCGGTTACAAACTGTTTTCCTGCCATTTTTTTGTAACGGAAATTAGTAACGTTACTAAGTTGCTAAGATACAATGTTTTACCTTTAACGGTTGCCCGGTTACGAAATTACAAAAATTTAGTACCGGATTATATTAGAACAGCCTGGCGGAGAAAATGTCGGAGGCGTGGCGGCAAGGAAAGGCACATTATAATTATTCTCCCGGAGTATATTTATCAAAATGACGGCCGAAAGCCTACATTTTCCTGTAAATGTCAGAACAACAGCGTATAAAGGGATATCTTTGTCTTTAAAAAGGAATGTTATTGTTATGATTACCACCCGAATACAGATTGAATCCTACCTGGCCGAGTACGTCCGGGGCAAATATTACGACGAAACGGTCGGTACCGTCCGTTTTCCTTCTTCGTCCGATATCTATGTGACTATTTACGATCTCATGGAGAAACGGCCGGTCAATTGTCGGGCTGACCGCGGGAACCTGGAGTTTATGCTGCCTGACCGCCGTGAGGCCAATTTTGCCGGCGGCAAGTCTCCGGAACAGTTTAATTACATTTCCGTACGTGGTACCGTCATTCTTGAAAAGCGTTTGCGTGCCCTGATGTGGGCCGAGCTGCACGAACTTATGGACGAAAACAAGCATCTGCACGGTATCGAGTTTAAGGAAACCGTTTTTACCTTCCTGAAAAAGTATGATATATCTTCCATTCAGGAAGACGGGTTACTGAAAAACTACCAACGGTGGCGGGACAGTTTCAGGCGTAAGAAGAAAAGGGCTTATAACCGAAAAAAAATGTAAAAAAGCAAGTTATTTTTTACCTACCAAGTGTATCTGTTTGTCCTTTTTTGTCCGGTTTTTGGCTGAAAAACGTCCGAAAAATGCTGAATATTTGATTATCAATACTTTATACCTGTAATTATGTCAAGAAAGTTAATATCCGCCGCCCATAGCCTGCAACTGGTTCCCGTTTACAACATTATTCATTTTGGCGTCGTGTGTTCGAAAGTCGTTATCCGCTCAATCGGAAAACCTGATATTCTTACGATCGTACCGGGAACCTTAAAACCAGGTGACAGCAAAAACGAAGACGTCTATACTAAAAAACATACCTTCAAACTTGCCGACGTGTCCCCAAATAAGACGCTTTATCTGGAAAACCTGACAGCGACACCCTTTGTCGCTCTTTATATTGACGAAACGGGTAATACCCGTGTTTCCGGTTCTCCCGATTACCCGCTTACCTTTTCTTTTGAGATCGGCGGGGGGCTGTATAATTGTACCCTGTCCGGCACGGGTCCGGGCGTTGATGCGTTTCTGTAGGCTCCTTTCAGTCCTTCTCTACCTATAATATAGGCGTTTTCTTTGTCGTAAAAAAGAGAACGTGGACAAAATACAGGAGATTTTTACAGCACCTTGGGCAATCGCTGATAATGATTATTACCGGTTGCTTTCTTTACTTGTGCCGTGTGTTGCAGCCGGCAACCTGGATGCGATCGAAAAACGGCTTAACAATAATAAAATAACCGCTTACGCTACTACGCCTTACCTTGCTAACCGGTGGGAACTTGACGACGACACGTTGCCGGTTGACAGCGTGGCCGTCATTATCCTGGAAGGCACTTTGTATTCCTGGGAGACTTACCGCCTGGAAAAGCAGCTCCGGGATATTTCCGATAATCCGAAGATTTGCGGTGCGGTACTCTGGATCAATGGACCTGGCGGCATGGTCGCACATGTGGACCTGGCGGCTAAAATGATTGCCGAATCTTCCAAGCCTATAGCTACCTATGTGGCCGGTACCATGGGGAGTGCCCATTTCTGGCTGGGAACCGCCGCCGGTAGAACCTTTATCGCTTCCCCTATGTGTGAAGTCGGTTCCGTCGGGATCATGCTTACTTACCAATCTTTTAAGGAATATTTTAGGAAACAGGGCATTGATTACCGGGAAATCTATCCGGATAGTGCCGATCTGAAAAACTATGAAACCCGCGCGATTGAAAAAGAGAACAACGAAGAGCCTATAAAACAACGTCTGGCAGTCATGCACCGTATTTTCTGTGATGCGATCAGTCGGAATCTGGGTATTGCCTACGATCCGGAACTTCCCCTTTTCCGGGGACAGATATTCACTGGCGATGTAGCCGTAGCAAACGGTTATATAGACCAGTTCGGTACGCTGGAAGATGCTGTAAAGTGGGTACTGGCACAGGCTACCGTCAGAAAAGTAAATGAGATGTATAACATATAGTATTAACTTCAAAATTTTGTATATATGAAATTTAAGAGCTTTTCCGCTCACATTCTGGCCCTGCTGGGTCTGTCGGAATGGAGCAAGGTAGAGGACAAAAACTCTATCACGGTCGAGGAAGTGGCAAAACTGAAAAATTACGGTTTTACCGAAAAATTCCTCACGGACTTTAAAGCGTCCCTCGAAAACGATTTCCAGGACGAATCCGAAGACGGGAATCAGGGAGAGGAAACCGAGGAACCTAAAACTACCGCTTTCCTTCGTGGTTTGTTGGGTGACACTGCGGCACGTCTGACACAAGCGCAGGAACAGCTTGAAGCCTTGCAGACGCAACAGCGTGACGAGAACCGGAACAACACCGCGTTAATTGCCAAGAAGGACGCCGAAATAACAAAGCTTTCCGGTATTATCGCTCAACTTTCGGCCGCTGCGGAAGATGATCCGGGCAAAGGGAAACAACACAACGCCCAGGCGGACGGTAAAGGGAAATTCAATCTCCAGGACGAAAAGCAGCTGGGGGGCTTGCAGGGTGAAATGTTCTCACTGGAGGACCGCCCGTATAACCTTCGTGCTAAAGCTGCGTTAATGGAGGCTGCCGGTTTTGAAATGATCGCTCTTCCGAAAGCAAGTTCCATTGACTACAGCCGTTTGAAGGAAGATCTCGGGGCCTTTTACCGTATTCCCTGGCAGCAGCGTTTGCAGTCATTTTTAATGGAACTTCCTTCCATTGAAAGTATTTTCCCGCTTGAATCCGGTTATCAGGATTTGGCTACGCTGGTTAACATCTGGCTGGGTGAGTTTTCACAGGCCGGTAATGAGGAATCCGACTTCGATAAGGTGACTAAAGGTTCCTACGAGTTCGACGATGAAACCCTGCGCATGTTCAACGTGATGTTTGCGCACCGCTTTAAAAATTTGAAGGCCCTGGAGAAAACCTGGATCGGCACTTTGAACAAGGAAGGTTCAAACCCTATCAAGTGGTCTTTTATTGAGTATATCCTGGCCGAAACCGCCAAGAAGTTGCATAACGAACGCGAACAACGCCGTATTAACGGAATCCGTAAGGACCCGAATCTGAACGAACCCGGCAAAGCACTTGCTGCAGCTGACGGACTGTATGAGTTCCTGAACAAGAAAGTGAACGGACATACCGATATCAATAACGGAAAGTTCGTTTACCAGATCAAGCCGTTCGAGCTGGGAGAACTTACCGAAGCAAACATCGGTGAAAAAGTGTACAAAGGTACTTCCATGATCCCGGCGGTTCTTCGTGACAGCGGTAACCTGGCACTTTATATGCCTTCGCACTTTATTGTATTGTATCATAAATACAATGAATTGCATTACGGGCAGAACCAGGATTACAAGGCTAACATCATGTATGTGAAGGAATATCCGGCGGTGAAGATTATCCCGGTTCCCAACGCTGACAACCACCACCGTATCTTCTGGACGTTTGAAGGTAACATTAAAACCTACGAAGATAAGCCGGGTGAAATGACGGCTTTCAACCTGGAGCAGGAAGACTGGAGCCTGAAAGTCTGGAGTAACTGGCGTGAAAGTATCTGGGCTATTGCCGTAGGATTCAAGTACACCAAGAAAGAAGATATGGACTATACGCGCCAGATGATCTTCTGTAATGAGTATGACCGCCCGGCGTCTTACTTCGTGGATGCTGACAAGGACAAGAACCCGTCGGCCAAACTTCATACATCCATTGTTACCGTAGCCAATACGGCCGAATTTACGATTACCGATATTGAAGACGCTCCGGTAGGTGCGGTTATTTCCCTGAAATGCGGAAGCGTGGATAAGGGTGTTAAGATCGAGAAAAGCGGAAATTTTGAACTTATTTCCGATGCTTGGCAGCCTGGTAAGGGGGACGTTATCAAACTGATGAAACGTGCCGACGGTAAATTTATCGAGATTGGCCGCGAAAGCGGTTCTTCCGATGCGTTGCAGTTTGCGCCGGATGAAACGACACCTTCTTTGCTTGACGGTGAAGTATTCGTTACCGGTGTAAATACAAAGGCAACGGCAATCACTAACTTTACCGATGCGGAAGCCGGAATCGTTTATACGATTTACGGAAACGGTTCTGAAAATGCTTCTACCATTGCCAGCGGTGGAAACTTTGTTTTAACCGAAGCTATAACGCTTTCCGAAGGCAAGTTCATCAAATTGGCGAAAGCCGCTGACGGTAAATTCTACGAAGTGGCAAGAGGCTAAATTAATCGGAAGGGGTACTTTATCCCTTCCATTTTATAACCTTATAAATCATTAAGTTATGACATACGTAAAAGCAAGCGTAAGAAGGCCGGCCGGCAATCCCGGTAACGGTATTCAGCCCAAGGATCAGCTCGTAATTTACGACGTTGACGATATTCTTTATTTTCCGCCAAGAAACGAGGCCGGTGTGGTTATCGAGGAGGATATCGTGATGAAGGCGGGGCGTTATGCGATCGGTATTTACCTGACACCCGGTACCGCTGAAATCAGTTCCAACAGTGACGGGGAAACCGACGCCGAAGGTTATACGCCTTCCGTTAAGTTCAATCATCCTGGTAACGAACAGGAAATCCGCGAGTTTAAGACAAACTGGCTGTCTAAGAAATGTATCGTTGTTCTCCGTTATTGTAGCGGAAAGCCTGCCGATCTAATCGGAACGCCCTGTAACCCGTGTAAGTTATCCGTTTCTTATACCGGTTCCAATGAATCGAATACGAACGAACTTACTTTCACCCAGATCAGCAAGGGGGATGATATCGCCATTTACCGGGGTACCGACACCTTGGAAGAACCGGTGGCCGTAGTGGAAGCCGGGGCCACAGATATAGATTACCAGACAGACGGGCAGTACCAGCTTTCCGCAGGTGCGGCCAAAATAGCCGGTGTTACCGGTGGAAGTCATGGATCGGTAATTACCCTTATGGGATGTTCGGGCGTTGCGCCAACAGTGGAAAAAGGCGGTAATTTCCTTCTGAAAGGCGGTAAGACGTTTACCGCTTCCGAAGGTTCCCAACTGACATTGCGGGCGTTTAACGACGGTTCGGAGGCTATGAAATGGATTGAACAAAGCCGTTATGAGGCGTAAGTAAACGGCTTTCATATCATTCAAAGGGTGACCGGCAGCACATGCCCGGCCACCCTTTGTCCTTTTTGGGGGTAATTGCCTTTTTTTTCTTTGTATCATCAAATTTTATATAGTATGAAACAGGAAATTATTACCTATCTGGCCGGTCCGCGTAACTTTATTCAAGGCGTGGAACTGTACGAGAAATACGGTATCAACCGTATGCTAAAGAAGTCATTTCGCCGGCAGGGAGAAACGGAAACGATGAAGGCCATTCTTTTAGAGGAACTACGGAAGCTGGCCGGGCTTTCCGAACGTGAATTTAAGACGATCCGGCGCAACTCCAAACAGCCGGCCGCGGTAAAAATGGAATCCGTCCGACAGGACCCCCAAAAACTGTCTCTTATACACATCTGACGCTGCCGACGA
>ERZ1026932.540-NODE-540-length-12913-cov-5.228029_pt1 | contig 12913 bp, 9 predicted proteins | sample MGYA00519570_ERZ1026932 | MGnify/ENA primary metagenome ERZ1026932 (study PRJEB26926, sample SAMN06164826) | human gut metagenome | biome: ENVO:00009003; feature: ENVO:2100002; material: ENVO:00002003 | host: Homo sapiens | place: USA | collected 2012 ... | reverse complement strand
TCTATAGCCTGATCGGGTACGGGTACGAGCCACGCTCTGCCGCCGGGCAGCCAGTCATCGGGAAGCTCTGTCTGCCAGCCATCTATGATTTTCTGCTTGAAGATACCGTATTCGTAGAGGATAGAGTAGCCTGTTGCTGGGAATGCGCAGGTTGCAAGTCCGTCAAGGTAGCAGGCGGCAAGTCTGCCAAGACCGCCGTTACCGAGTCCCGCATCGGGTTCTTCCTCATAGATATGTTCAATCTTTACATCGAGCTTCTTAAGTGCCTTTGCCACTTCGTCCTGCATACCGAGGTTGTAGAGGTTTGTCTTTAACGAACGTCCCATAAGGAATTCCATTGAAAGATAATAGACCTGCTTTCTGCCCTTTGAGTTGCAGTCGGTCATGAACATCGAGCGCTTTTCCTTAAGGTAGTTTACCACTATCTTTGATAAAGCCTTGTAAATCTGGGTGTGATTTGCTTCTGCGGGGGATACTCTGAAGTCGTACTCCAGCACCTCCGTCAGCTTACGGGTTATTTCATTTTCTGTAAACGGTGAAGTCATATAAATTTTTCCCTTTCTTCCGGTCCGATTTTCTTACAGTCTAATTATACAACATACAGTATCCTTATTCAAGGCTGAATAAAATATTTTGTAAATAATAAGGTGAAATTGCACTAAAACCGCTTGCCGATTTTATGCAGTTTCACAATAAAACTTTTCCTATTGAGGATTTATTTACTGATAATTGACAAAATGCGTGTTACATACACGTCACGCTTTTATCTTAAGCGCTTTGAAAATGTCGTTCTTGTCCTTGATTTTGGATAATATCATCAGCTTGTCGCCTATCTCAAGCGTGGTATGACCCCTTGGGATTATCAGCTCGGTTTCATTGCGGATAATAGAAATAATGTTGAGCGTCAGCGGTATTTCCATTTCCATAAGCGGAACGTTCTGAAGCGTGAAACTGTTATCAAGAACTATCTCGAAAACGCCTGCATTTCCTGCGCCGAGAGGAAGAAGCTCCTTTATCTTGCCGCTGTCTATCTCACGCTCAAGCTGACCTGTAATGTTATCGGTAGAGCTTACAACTATATCTACGCCAAGCTTCTTCAGCGCCTCAACGTTTTTGGGGTTGTTTACCTTTGCTATGGTCTTTTTCACCTGATAGAGCCTTTTTGCAAGCTGGCAGGCAACAAGGTTATCCTCGTCACGTCCTGTCACGGCAATAACGCTGTCGGCATCGGCAACTCCCGCCTGTTCAAGCACGGAAACGCTTGTGCCGTCACCCTTTATTACGGTTATGTTAAGGTCGTTTGCAAACTTCTGGCAGGCGTCCTTTTCCTTTTCAACAACGGATACATCGTATCCTTTTTCAATAAGAACTTTGGTCAGATAGTAGCCTATCTTTCCGCCGCCTATTATAAGCGAGTGCATTTTACAGATCCTTTCTGTTGTTTATGTCAGATGGCTTTTGAGAATATCAGCTTGTCGCCCTCTCTCATAACAACGTTATAATTATTCACTATTTCCATCGTGCTGTCTGCCCTGATTATCGCATACAGCGTTTCGTTCTCCTCATATTCTATGTCAACGGGGGTCATGCCGATAAACTCCTTAGGTATCTCCATTGTAGTGAAACGCACCATATGCGAGCCGAAGCTGACGTATTTTTCTTCCAGCATAGGCTTTATCGCAGAGCATATCGCTTCAACTGTGAGCTTTGTCGGGCAGACCGTTTCAAGTCCGAAATGGGCGAATATATCTCCTCTTTCGGGGTCAAGGATACGGCTGACGACCTTCTTTACTCCGTAAACCTCCTTTGCAAGCTGTGACACCATTATGTTGGTGTTGTCATCGTCCGTAACGGCGCATACGACATCACAGCTTTCAATGCCCGCCTTTTTGAGATTATCCTGATCTATCGGCACTCCGCATAAAAGACTGCCCTTGAAATCAGGCTCAAGCATTTTATCTGCTTCCGCCGCCGTCCTTGCTATTACCGAAACGTCTATGCCCTCATCGCACAGCGTGTTTGCAAGACGTGAACCTACCTTACCGCAACCGACTACCAGTACGTTCATTAAAAATTCAACTCCTCTCCGGCACGCAGGTACTGCAACCTGTCACCGAGTATATCCTTCATTGTTCCATAGCCTTTTCTTCCTGTGTTATGGCAGGTGTATATACTGCCTGTGCGAAGCCCTGACAGCTCATCTGCCGACTTTGCTATGTGACTTTGCTGTACGGTCTGTTTTCCGAGCCTGTTTGTATAGGCAAAGCAGCCGACTACAGACAAAACCGGAGCGTCCCACAGCCCTTTCGCCGTATTTATCATACCTGCGATGCCCGTATACGCACCGCCTGTTATCAGCACAAAGCCGTCACGTCTTCTGCCGGGGAAACATACGGCAAAGCATTCTCCCGAAAAATCGTCCGGCACATAAAAGCCCTTTTTCCTTATATAAAAATGCCTGTCGGCTTCGGCGGCCTTATCCTTCTTTTCTGCGGCGACAAGATAGAAGTCCTTGCATACCTCTGTGAAGCGTTCAAAACGGAACGTGTTGTATCTGTCGCTTCTGTAGAACGATTGAGGAAGTCCGCTTCGTACTCTGAGCAGTTTTTCCTTCACGGCACAATCAGCCGCTTCGTCCTCTCTTATAAAAATGCGTATATTTCTGTTCTTTCGCACCGCTGTTTCAACGCCGCCCGTGCAATCATCGGTATTTACGGGGATTATAAGCGTATCCGCCTTATCCGCAGGTATACCAAGACGCTCTGCGTTGCTGAGATACAGAGCAGACGCTCCCGTGCCGAAAAGAATTATGTTCCTGCCGTGTTCGATATAAAGGCATATTCCGTGCTCGGAAAACAGCTTTGAATCGGCTGTTTCATCGTCGGACAGAGATACTATCCTCAAAAGCGTCATTCCTTTCTCTGCAATCGTAATCTTATTAATATATATTATCACATATCCGTCTTAACTTCAAGCATATAAAGCCGCAGAACAAAAAAATGACGGCAGAATGTTACTTCTGCCGGTAAAATTCAAATAAAACGAAACAAACTTAAGTAAGGAATAAAAATGAAAATCAGATATTCAACTGTTGCCGGTAGCAAAAAGGCAAACAGCGAATAAGCAAAAAATTATCAGCTCAGTATCTGAATAAGCCGCTCGATAAGCATACCTATCTGAGGCTTTGAGAACTGTTCGTCCGCACCTACGGAAAGTCCCTTCTGATACATCTGCTCGTTTATGAGCGAGGAGAACAGGAAAACGGGTATCTTTTTAAGTGTGGGGTCGGATTTTATGAGCTTTGTAAGGTGGTGTCCGTCCATCTGGGGCATCTCAATATCGGTTATAACTGCGGCTACGCAATTTGTAACATCGCCGTTGTAGCCCGAAAACTGAGATATGTAGTCCCACGCCTCTTTTCCGTTGGGGAAAGAGCGGATCTCCTTAAAGCCTATATCCGAGAGACTGTTTACTATCATCTTGTTGAGGAACTGCGAATCCTCGACTATTACGATATGCTTTTCAGCTGTCACTGCCGTAGCCTTTGCATTTTCGGCACCCTTGAGATCAAGTCCTGCCGCCTTGTTTATATCGCTTACTATCTTCTCAAAGTCAAGGATAACAAGAATCTTTCCGTCGACCTTTGCTATACCGGTAGCTATGCCGGTAGTCGAATCGCCCGAAACCTGAGGGGGCTTTTCGATAGCTGTCCAGCCTATACGCTGTATGCCCTGCACTGCCGTAACGTGAAAGCCTACATCCATTCCGTTGAACTCGCAGATTATGAATAATCCTCTTGCGTTCTCAGGCTTTTCGGTGCCTAACACCTTATGTAAGTCGATAACGGTAATCAGCTTGTCACGGGGCATAAACACACCCTCTATCTCATCGGGTGCCTGAGGCATCGGGACAAGCTCCTGTTCCATCATTATTTCACGGACCTTGGCAATGTTTATGCCATAGGAATTTCCGCATACATTAAATTCTAAAAGCTCCAGCTCGTTAGTACCGCTTTCAAGCAGTATGCCGGTATCATTTGCACTGTAAGCTGCCATAATATACACCTTCCGTTGCCATTTTAATCTTAAACTGATTTTTATTATACACCATATCCACAAAAAAGTAAATAGATGAGTTTGATTTTTAGTTAAAAACAACCAAGTTTTGAGGTTGGATTTGTGATTTTGCACAAGACGAAGCAATAGCCGAATTTGTAAAAAAAGTCTGTTTTTATAAAAATAGAGCAAATTCTCTATCCCTATAAGAACGCTTTGTGGGCTTTGCGTCCTGCAAAGCCTTTGGGCGTTCTATCTCGGCATCCTTGCCAAACCCCAAACCCCTTCCCCTCGGGAAGGGGCTGAATGTGGGGCTGCCGCCCCACCAAGCAAGGACGCTTGCAGTCAGTCGCACACAGTCGCTGCACGATGCAGCGACACCAACGACTGACAACCCGCATTGGGGCTACGCCCCAAACCCCGTATTATTAAGAATATAGGTTTATCGACAGTCTGTGCCATCCGATACGTTCGGACGGCTCTGTGCAAAGCCTTATATCAGCCTATAAATTCCTTTATAAGCGAATTTTCGGGGACTGCCTCCGGCGGAACCTCTTTTATCAGCGACAGGAATCTGGGTAACTCGCTGTAGCGGTTGACCTGTCTTATACATTCGTCAAAATCGTTGTCGCAGAGCTTCGCAAGCACGCTTCGGTATACCGAAAGCTCATACGGGAAGAATGTATCTATATCGAAATCCGCAAGGTGCTTATACGGCATTATATAAAGGCTTTCGCCACGCTGTACGCTGGGGAACTGTTCTATCGTCCTGTGATAATCCCTTCCTCTGAACAGCTTGTCACGGGAGAGCCTGCGGATAAGGCGTATCTTTGACGGGTGGAGAAGTCCGCCCTTTTCATCGGCTATTCTTGTACGGACGCTGACATAGATAAACGTTGCGCTGTCGTGCATCTTGCCCGTAACATCGGGATTGAGCGCATGGATGCCCTCTATTATAACTACCGTGTTGCCGTCGCATCGTATTGCGTTGCCGTGCTGTCTTGAATTATCGGCAAAATTGAATTTAGGCAGTCTTACCTCGCCGCCTGCCGCCAGAGTACGCAGATCTTTTTTCAGAAGCTCGCAATCGACCCTTGCAGGCGCTTCAAAGTCTACCCTGCCGTTTTCATCGGGCGGTATAACTCCCGGCACGAAATAATCATCCATAGATATGACTATCGCCTTAATACCCTTTTTCACAAGCGCATCCGCTATGCGATATGCCGTTGTGGTTTTGCCCGAACCGGACGGCCCCGACAAAAGCACCAGCGGCTTTTGTTTGTGGCACTGCGCTATGCTGTCTGCCGCCGCCGCTATTTTATCCGAGTACTGCTTTTCGGAGGTTCCGATAAACGTATCAATATCTTCCGCACGGCGATTAAGCTCACCGAGCGTAATTATCTTTATCTGCTTTTTGTCCTGCTCAGTATGTAACAAAAAAACACCTTCCGTTGTGATAATAAATTTAGTGATGAACAGAAATATCATACCACAACGGAAGGCTTATTTCAAGCGTTAATTATAAATCGTCGGCATCCTGCACGGGTTTTTCGTAAATATTGTCGCATACGCCGGTATAGCTTCCGTCGGGATCAAAATCCGAACCTCTCATCGCCGTTACTCCGAGCGCCCTTCTCATTATCCTTGCGGTGTCGCTGTAACCCGTGTTTTTCCTTTTCTGCAACGATTCATCACGTTTAAAATCCATTATTCTTCTCCTTTCGGCTGTCGGAAAATATCCGACAATAATATTATCTTCATCACGATAAAAAATAATTAAGCAATTTTTTCAATAAACGTTGTGAAAAATTTGTGAAAGGTTGCTCCAAGCCTTTATTTTGCTTGCAAAAGAAGTCGGTTTATGTTATACTTAATCTGCATATCTGTATGCAGATACAAGAAAATTACAGAGGTATCATAATGGGAACAGCTTCAAACGAAGAAATTATATACGGTAAAAATGCGGTCACGGAGGCTCTCAAAGCCGAAAAGCCGATAGACACCGTCTTTGTGCTTAAAGGTGCGCAGGGGATGAATCAGATCATCGCACTTGCCAAAAAGCAGGGCATAGTCGTAAAGGACGCAGGCGAGGATAAGCTGAAAGCCTTGTGCGGCGACAAGCACGGCGGCGTTGCGGCGGCATTATCGGCAGTTTCATACTGCACGGTCGAGGATATTCTCGCAAATGCCGAAAGCAAGGGCAAGCCGCCTTTTATAATTATATGTGACGAGATACAGGATCCGCATAATCTTGGTGCGATAATCCGTACAGCCGAGGCGGCAGGTGCAGACGGAGTTATTATTCCGAAAAGACGCAGTGCTACCGTCAATCCTACCGTTTTCAAAACATCGGCAGGTGCGGCGGCATGGATAAAGATAGCAAGGGTATCAAATCTTGTTGATACCATAAAAACGCTCAAAAAGCACGGAGTCTGGGTGTACGGTGCGGAGGCGGACGGAACTCCCATAGACAAGGCAGATCTGTCGGGTGCTCTGGCACTGGTCATCGGAAGCGAAGGCTTCGGACTCGGAAAACTCGTAAGAGAAAACTGTGACGTTGTGCTGTCGCTCCCCATGTTCGGCAAGGTAAATTCGCTCAACGCTTCGGTCTGCGCAGGCATACTGATGTACGAGGCGGTCAAATACAGATAAAGGCACGACCGGAAAATAAGAAACGAAAGGACGCTCATGATATGGCTGATTATTCAATAGACGATATTCTGGCAGAGCTTGACGCAAAGAAAAGCGGCGACTCGGACAATACCGTCAGATCATACGGAGATGATACGCCACCACGTCATCACGACATAAGCGCAACCGCAATAATAGAAGGACTTGACGGAAGCGAGGACGGCGTATATCTGCGTGAAAAGGACGGCGACACGGAAAATGTTGACGCAGAATATATAAACGAAGCGCAGGACGGCTCTAAGGAAGTATCAAAAGCAACGTCTTATGAGAGCAGGAAAGATAACGGCAGTACGGACAACTCGGATATAGACAAAATAACCGGCGAACAGAGCGATGTCGATAAAGTGCTTGGCGAAACCGATAATTTTATGATAGCGGACGCAAGCAGTGAGATAGATATTGACGAGCATAAAGCAAAGGCTTTGGCGGAAAACGAAAAAGCCGTGCAGGCAAAGCCGGCAGAAACCGAAAAAGCTCCCGAGCCTGTTCACGAGATCCGCAAGGAGATCGTCAGCGACGAGGAAAAACGCAGAATGATGCTTGAAAAGGAGCGTGAGAACTCCGACCCCGACGATATGCTGGCGCTTGTTAATCCTCTTGAGGTCAAGGAAAAGGTAAACGAGCAGGTAAAGGAAAAGGAGCTTGTTTCCGTTGCGGAGCTGAGCGGTATGTACGCAGGCAACACGCAGGGTATAGCGGGCGACGATCTGAAAGCCATTGCACCGCAAAAAACCTCTCTTGCCGAAAAAATAAGCGATACCGCAGACGTTTCGGAAAAAGCGGTTTCGAATACGAAAAGCGACGACGCTCCCGTAAAGGAATATCACGGAAAGAAATCGACCGATAATCTTATAGAGAAGCTGAACAGGAATCTTGCGCAGCAACGCAAGGAAAATGTCAAGGCATACCGCACGATAACGCTCAACACAATAAACGGCGACAGGGCCACACTTCCGCATCCGCTGAACATAGACTATCAGAAGCAGATAATCGAGGCAACCGGCGCTATTCCGACAGAAAATCCCGCTGTGGAGGAGGAAAAGCAGGCTGAGCTTGCGGCGGCAAAAAAGCACAAGCTGAAGGACTTTGTGCTTGAGGACGAGGTACCCGAAGCCGAAGAACAGGCAGAGCCTGAGGAAGAATTCGAGGACTATGACAGCACAGGTCAGATATGGGCGGATCTCTGTGCAAGCCACAAGGGGCTTAAGATAAGGCTCGGTATGCTTACGGTCATAACGATGATAAGCGTCATTATCGCCGTAATGAACGATTTCAGCCTGTTCGCAAAGCTGGGACTCGGCTCTGCGTTCAATTTCATAAACGGAACGACCGGCGATGTAAACTCGCTGATATACATTTATCTTGTGCTTGGCGTACTCGGCATTGCAATATGCTCGACAGCAATAAGCAACGGCGCTGTAAAACTGGTGACCGGAAAAGCCGACTGCGACTCGGTATGCGCTTTTACATCGGTACTGTCGCTGATCGGCGGAGTTATCTCGCTTGTTGACGTACAGACGTTCAAGCTCGGTCACTCGTTCATATATCTTTCAACCGCACTGGTCGGTCTTATGTTCAACACAATCGGAAAGATATATATGATTTCCCGTGCAAAGCGTAACTTCAAATTCATATCGGGCGACAGCCAGAAATATTATGCGCAGGTAATCGACGGTGAGGAACGTGCCTCCGCACTTACAAGAGCGGCAGGCGAAAAGATTCCTGTGATTGCGGCAATGCGTAAAACCGAATTTCTGACGGACTTTCTGAAATCGAGCTACTGCGACGACGAGGCGGACAGAATGTCGATAAAGCTGATAATAGCCTCGCTTGTTGCGGGACTTGTGGCAGGAATACTGGCGTTCATAAATCCGTTTGGCAGTGAATTTGCCACATCGGGAGCCGAAAATCCGCTTTACTGGGCAATCTCTGCGGCTATTGCCACCATATTGGCAGTAACGCCGTTCTCGCTTTTGTTCGTTGTGAACAGACCTCTTTCCCGTGCCTCAAAAAAGCTCAGCGAATGCAATGCGGCACTGCTGGGATATGATGCGGCAATCGAATTTTCCGATGTAAACACGGTAATGACTGACGCAAAGACGCTGTTCCCCGCAGGAAGCGTACAGATTAAAAAGCTGAAGCGCTGGCAGAAGAAGAACTCAATCATCAAGACCAGCGTTGACGAGGCTATACTTATGGCGGCAAGCCTTGCGATACACACAGACGGTATACTGTCATATCCGTTCTATGATATGACTCTTGGCAACAAGGAGCTTCTCAAGAAGGTCGATAACTGCATTTACGAGGATAACTGCGGCGTTACGGGCTGGATAGGAACAAAGCGTGTTATGCTCGGCGGCAGGGCGCTTATGGAAATGCACAACATAGATCTGCCGAACAAGAAGAATGAACGCAAATACTGTCCGGAAGGTCTTGAGCCTGTATATCTTGCGGTAAGCGGTGATATAGTCGCAATGTTCGTTGTGGGCATGACGGCAAATCCTGAAATACAGTCAACGCTGAAGGCACTTCAGTCAAGAGGCATAACGGTGCTTGTCCATACTACAGATTCTCTTGTAACGGCAGAAAGCCTTGCGGATATATTCGAGCTTGACCCATCGCTCGTAAAGGTGCTTCCTCACGAGGCACACGAGGAATACAGCGAAAGCACGAAGTACACCTCAAGAGGAAACGGCGGACTTTCCTGCTCGGGTACGTTCACCTCGTTTGCAAGAGCAATTATGGCGGCAAAGAATCTTGTCCGTGATTTCTCGCTGTCAAAGGCGATTATGCTCGGTTCGTCCGCACTCGGACTTCTTCTGGTGCTTGTAATGGTACTGCTAAGGGAAATGACCCTGCTTACACCCAGTGTTATCACACTTTATAATACTGTTGCGGTGCTCGCAATGATGGCTGTACAGAATGTACGGAAATATTGAGATCGGATTTGAATTAAAAAGCTGTGACGAAATGTGTGTTTCGCCGCAGCTTTTTTTGTTGCTTTTTTGTTATCGTATAGCACGATTCGATGCCGATATACCTCTTTACCCGACAGCCGAACACGCTTTAGTTACATTTTACAAAAATTTTTCTTCATTTTCGGTACATAAAAACAAAAAAATTTTAAAAAACACTGGAAAAGTAGAATCAAATCTGTTATAATACTTATTGTATGGCTGAGAAGTCTGTAATTCTGCCGGTTTCCGCAGAAAAGGAAAATTCAGACAAACGGCCGGAATAATAATTTAGGAGGAACCCCCAATGGCACATAAGTATTGCTACCTCTTCTCAGAGGGTAATGCTACAATGAGAGAGCTTCTCGGCGGTAAGGGCGCAAACCTTGCTGAGATGACGAACCTCGGCCTGCCCGTTCCGCAGGGCTTCACCATTTCCACCGAAGCCTGCACCCAGTATTACGAAGACGGCCGCCGCATCAACGATGAGATCCAGGCTGAAATTATGGAGTACATTGAAAAGATGGAGCAGATCACCGGCAAGAAGTTCAGCGATCAGGAGAACCCGCTTCTCGTTTCCGTACGTTCAGGAGCAAGAGCTTCTATGCCCGGTATGATGGATACTATCCTTAACCTCGGTCTTAACGAGGACGTTGTTGCAGTAATGGCTGAAAAGTCAAACAACGAAAGATGGGCTTGGGACTGCTACAGAAGATTTATCCAGATGTACTCCGACGTAGTTATGGAAGTCGGCAAGAAGTACTTCGAAGAGCTTATCGACAAGATGAAGGCTGAAAAGGGCGTTACACAGGACGTTGAGCTTGATGCTAACGACTTAAAGGAGCTTGCAGGTCAGTTCAAGGCTGAATACAAGGCTAAGATCGGTGAAGATTTCCCCTCTGATCCTAAGGAACAGCTGATGGGCGCTATCAAGGCAGTATTCCGTTCATGGGACAACCCCAGAGCTAACGTATACAGACGTGACAACGATATTCCTTACTCATGGGGTACAGCCGTAAACGTACAGTCTATGGCATTCGGTAACATGGGTGACGACTGCGGTACAGGTGTTGCATTCACTCGTGACCCTGCTACAGGCGCTAAGGGTCTGTTCGGTGAGTTCTTAACAAACGCACAGGGCGAAGACGTTGTTGCAGGTGTTCGTACACCTATGCACATTCAGGAAATGGAACAGAAGTTCCCTGAGGCTTTCAAGGAGTTCACAGAAGTTTGCAAGACTCTTGAAGACCACTACAGAGATATGCAGGATATGGAGTTCACAGTTGAACACGGTAAGCTCTATATGCTCCAGACAAGAAACGGTAAGAGAACAGCTCAGGCTGCTCTGAAGATCGCTTGTGACCTCGTTGACGAAGGCATGAGAACAGAAGAAGAAGCTGTTGCTATGATCGATCCCCGTAACCTTGATACACTTCTTCACCCCCAGTTCGACGCAAAGGCACTCAAGGCCGCTACACCTATCGGTAAGGGTCTCGGCGCTTCTCCCGGAGCTGCTTGCGGTAAGATCGTATTCACAGCTGAAGACGCTGTAGAGTGGGCTGATAGAGGCGAAAAGGTAGTTCTGGTTCGTCTTGAAACATCACCTGAGGATATTACAGGTATGAAGGCTGCTCAGGGTATCCTGACAGTTCGTGGCGGTATGACATCACACGCAGCCGTTGTTGCTCGTGGTATGGGTGAGTGCTGCGTTTCCGGTTGCTCTGCAATCAATATGGATGAAGCTAACAAGAAGTTTGAGCTTGGCGGCAAGACATTCGTTGAAGGCGATGTAATCTCTATCGACGGTACAACAGGTAACATCTATGACGGTGCTATCGCTACTGTTGACGCTCAGATTGCAGGCGAATTCGGCAGAATCATGGCTTGGGCTGACAAGTACAGAGTTCTTAAGGTAAGAACAAACGCTGATACTCCCGCTGACGCTAAGAAGGCAAGAGAACTCGGTGCTGAAGGTATCGGTCTTTGCCGTACTGAGCATATGTTCTTCGAAGCTGACAGAATCGCCGCTTTCCGTGAGATGATCTGCTCAGATACAGTTGAAGAAAGAGAAGCTGCACTCGCTAAGATCGAGCCTATGCAGCAGGCTGACTTCGAGGCTCTTTACGAAGCACTTGAAGGTTGCCCCGTAACAATCAGATTCCTTGATCCTCCTCTGCACGAATTCGTTCCTACAGAAGAAGCTGACATCGAGGCTCTCGCTAAGGCTCAGGGCAAGTCTGTTGAAACAATCAAGAACATCATCGCATCTCTCCACGAGTTCAACCCCATGATGGGTCACAGAGGATGCCGTCTTGCAGTAACATATCCTGAAATCGCTAAGATGCAGACTAAGGCTGTTATCAAGGCTGCATTAAACGTTAAGAAGAATCACCCCGACTGGACAATCGTTCCTGAAATCATGATTCCTCTGGTTGGCGATGTTAAGGAGCTCAAGTACGTTAAGAACTTCGTTGTTGAAACAGCTGACGCTGTTATCAAGGAAGCCGGCGCTGACCTCAAGTATGAAGTTGGTACAATGATCGAGATCCCCAGAGCTGCTCTTACAGCTGACGAAATCGCTAAGGAAGCTGAGTTCTTCTGCTTCGGTACAAACGACCTTACACAGATGACATACGGCTTCTCTCGTGATGACGCAGGCAAGTTCCTTAACGCTTACTATGACGCTAAGATCTTCGAGAACGATCCCTTCGCTAAGCTCGACCAGACAGGCGTTGGCAAGCTGATGGAAATGGCTATCAAGCTCGGTAAGGCTACACGTCCCGATATGCACATCGGTATCTGCGGCGAACACGGCGGTGATCCCTCATCTGTTGAGTTCTGCCACAAGATTGGTCTGACATATGTTTCATGCTCACCCTTCCGTGTACCGATCGCAAGACTTGCAGCAGCTCAGGCAGCTATCGCTGACAAGAAGTAATTAAGGATTCCCCTTAAATTAACCTATAAATAATGTAACGGTCACGTTCCCGAAAGAGAATGTGACCGTTATTTTTATTGTTTGTTGCAAAAAAGCCGATAGGCTGTGAAATAAGTTCACGGTCTATCGGCTTTAGTTTGTAGAAAAAGTCTATTGTTTAATGTGCTTCTGCTATATCATTCAGCTTAGGCCACGATAGCAAGCTACCGATAGTGCTATCTGTCGGACAGCACTTCTCGGGTTCGCTATTCCATTTAATAACGTTGCTGCTATTC
>ERZ1026932.539-NODE-539-length-12920-cov-4.423863_pt1 | contig 12920 bp, 9 predicted proteins | sample MGYA00519570_ERZ1026932 | MGnify/ENA primary metagenome ERZ1026932 (study PRJEB26926, sample SAMN06164826) | human gut metagenome | biome: ENVO:00009003; feature: ENVO:2100002; material: ENVO:00002003 | host: Homo sapiens | place: USA | collected 2012 ... | reverse complement strand
TTATGCGATCGTCGGCAGCGTCAGATGTGTATAAGAGACAGTTATACGATAGAGCATGCAATTGCCATGTCGGGAAACTACGTGGTCAGCGAGAGGCTCAAAAGCCGCGAGGGCGATGTCGTGGATGTGAGGGAGACTGAGAAGGGCTACTTTGTCACGATGGAGTTTGATGAGTAATGACACAGCAAGGTAAGAATGCAATAGATCTGGTGCTCGCTGAGAGCCTTATAGAGCTTTCAGCGAAAAAGCCAATCGATAAGATTACAATTAAAGAGATAACGGACAAGGCCGGAGTTATCCGCCCCACGTTTTACAATCATTTTCAGGACAAGTACGAGCTGATAGAGTGGATTATCAAAACCGAGCTGCTTGAGCCCATCAAGCCACTGCTCAATGCCGGAATGATTTTTGAAGCGATTGTGCTGATGCTCAATAATATTTCGGCAAACAGTGTTTTTTACAAGAAAGCACTAAAGCTGGAGGGTGCAGTGACGTTTAATCAGATTGCCATGAAGTGCGTCTACGAGATGTTTATGAATATCATAAGCGAAAAGAGCACAGGAAAGAAATCCAAATACCGCTGGCTCACACCTGAGGTGATTTCTACATATTATGCGCAGTCGTTGTGCTTTATCACGGAGGGCTGGATAGCCCAGGGCATGGATGATATTGAGCCGAAGGAGATGGCTGAGGCATACATGTATCTGATTACGCGCTCAATGGATGATATATTAAGTGAGCTGTAGAGGACAATTGCCATGGAAAAATGACGGCTTAAGCAAGCTCATAAAGAGACACCATAAAGAGGCATGCGTTCATATAAATATGAAAATGCTGTGAAAAAGTGTCAGAAATCAAATACAATATCATATATGTGTCATATCGGATATACAAATTGATGGATTTGTATATCTCACATGACAAATCGAAGAGATTGAATATTTATTTATTCGGTCTTTTTTTTTATACTTCAATACGAATAAAAGAAAGAGTGGTGAATCTAATGATTAAATTTGGAAAAGGAGTCGTAAAACATCGTGTGCTGATACTGATAGTTGCATTTGCACTGCTTATACCGTCGGGAATCAGCTTTATCAACACGAGAATCAACTTTGATATCCTTTCTTATCTGCCAAGCCAGATAGAGACTATGAAGGGTCAGGATATCATGGTAGATGAGTTTGGAACCGGAGCGTTGTCATTTGTGATCTTAGAGGATATGAAGGATCAGGACATAGAGACTCTGGCAGATGACATAGAGGACCTTAAGGGTGTAAATGATGTCATCTGGTACGGAACAATCGCTGATTCCACATTGCCAAGAGAGGCAATTCCGGATGAGGTGTATGATGCATTCAACAACAAGGATGCAAACAGCCAGCTCATGCTCGTCACCTACAGTGACACAATGGGTTCGGATGAGACAATGGAAGCCGTCAACAAGATGGATAAGATGGTGAAAAACCACTGCTTCGTAGCAGGAATGGCAGCGGTCAACGCAGATACAAAGACACTTGTTATGCAGCAGGCTCCTATATATGTCATCATAGCAGCATTGCTTTCAATGCTTGTCATGGGAATTACAATGGATTCAATAATTGTTCCGATGTTATTCCTACTAAGCATAGGAATGGCTATTATCTATAACCTGGGAACAAACTTTATACAGGGACAGATTTCATACCTGACACTGGCACTGACAGCAGTATTGCAGCTCGCCGTAACAATGGATTATTCGATTTTCCTGTGGCACAGCTATCAGGAGCAGATAGACAGATATGACGGAGACAAGAAGCGAGCCATGGCACATGCCATTTCCCACACAATTGTCTCAGTAACAGGAAGCTCAATCACAACAATCGCAGGCTTCGTAGCCCTCTGCTTCATGAGCTTTACACTTGGACTTGACCTGGGAATCGTAATGGCAAAGGGCGTTGTATTCGGAGTTATCGGATGTGTAACAATTCTCCCTGCACTGATTCTTGCATGTGATAAGGCAATCGAGAAGACAAAGCACAAGATTCTTATGCCGGATGTTTCCAGGATTGCAAGCTGGGTAACAAATCATTATAAGATACTTGCAGTGATTTTTATCGTAGTGCTCATCCCGGCAATATACGGATACACTCATGATCAGGTCTACTATGACCTTGCAGGAACCATGCCTGACAGTGCATACAGTAAGCAGGCCAATGAAAGACTCGACAAGGAGTATGCTATGGGTGCCACACATATCATCATCGCGCCGAGCGATATGTCAAAGGCAGACAGCATAAGCATGATAGATGATATAAAGAAGGTCGATGGAGTGAAGCTTGCGGTATCGCTTGACTCAATACTCGGACCTACCATACCGGATGATATGGTGCCGGATGAGGCAAAGGAGATATTCAAAAACGGTGATTACCAGATGATGCTTGTTTCATCAAAATATGAGACAGCATCTGATGAGGTAAACAATCAGATAACAGAGATTAAAAAGATAGTAAAGAATTACAGCAAGGACGCAATGCTTATCGGTGAGGCACCTTGTACAAAGGATCTTATCACTATCACAGATACAGACTTCAAGCGTGTAAGTGCGGTATCAATCGTATTGATATTCCTTATCATCCTCATAGTATTCAAATCGGTATCGCTTCCAATCATACTTGTAGCGGTCATCGAGTTTGCAATCTTTGTAAACATGGGAATTCCGGGATTTACAGGAACGAAGCTTCCGTTTATCGCGAGCATCGTAATCGGAACCATACAGCTTGGTGCAACGGTTGACTATGCGATACTTATGACCACAAAGTACAGAAAGAACAGATACACCGGAATGGACAAAAAGCCGGCAATCACAAAGGCACTTGCAGATTCGACAAACTCAGTTATCGTCAGTGCACTTTGCTTCTTCGCCGCAACCTTTGGTGTAGGACTTTATTCAAACATTGATATGATCAGTTCTATCTGTATACTGCTTGCACGAGGCGCAATCATCAGTATGTTTGTAGTAGTATTTATACTTCCGTCAATGTTTATGATTTTTGACAAAGTAATATGTGCCACAAGCGCAGGCTTTAAAAACAAGAACCTGACAGCTTAGTAATCTGATTAATCATAAATGAGGGATAAAATACTTTTTGACCCTCATAACATATAAATATGACCTCAAAAACAAAATCAGGAGGAATAAGACATGAAATTACCAGAATTGAAAGAAAAGTTAAAAAGTAAATATATTGTCCGTGTTGTAGCCGGAGTCCTCACAATAGCACTTGTAGGTACAGGAATCGGAGCAACAGCGGTTTTTGCCGAGAAGGACAGCACCGCAGTCACAGCCGAGGCAGACAGCACAACAGACAGCAGCAAGGATGCTGATGATATAGCAGACAAGCTCATGGACAGCGTATCATTAAAGGATAACGATGCAGACAAGGACGAGAGCGTATATCTCATCTCAGATGCAAACGGCAACGTAAACAAAACAATCGTAGTAGATCACCTTAAAAATAAAGACAAAAAGGATACATTGGAGGATGCTTCAAACCTTTCAGATATCGAGAACGTAAAGGGCAAGGAAAAATTCACACAAAGCGGTGATAAGCTCACATGGCAGGCCGGTGGCAAGGATATTTATTACCAGGGCACAGCCACAGAGGAACCGCCTGTAACACAGAAGGTTACATATTACCTCGATGGAAAAGAAATCGCACCTGAGGACCTTGCAGGAAAATCAGGAAAGGTCAAAATCCGTTTTGACTACACAAACACCACATCATATACAGAGACAGTAAACGGCGAGAAGCAGACAGTTTCCGTACCATTTGCAGCAATAACAGGACTTGTACTCGGTGATGGCTTCGAGAATATCGAAGTGACAAACGGCAAGGCTGAGGTAAGCGACTCATCAAGCGTAGTGCTTGGATATGCACTTCCGGGCTTAAAGGACAGCCTCGGAATCAAGGACAAAGACCTCGATGGCGATGTAAATATCCCTGAATACATGGAAATGACAGCAGATGTGAAGAATTTCTCAATGCCTGCAGCCATGACCTTCGTGGTAAACGCGTCTGATTATGTAAGCACAGACGGAATTGACACATCAGACCTCGATGACATGATAAATGACTTAAAGGATGCCTCAACACAGCTTCAGGATGGCTCAAAGACACTGGCAGAGGGTACTGACACACTTTCTGACGGACTTTCAACATTGCAGAGCAAGCTCGGCACATTCGCATCAGGAGTTGGCACACTGAAGAGTGGACTTAAGACATATACTGATGGTGTTAGTACATTAAGTGGTGGATTGAATACACTTGGAAACAGCACAGGAGCCCTTGTTTCAGGAGCAGATAAGCTTAATAGTGGAGCAGGACAGCTTGCAAGTGGAAGTGCAACACTTAAGGATGGTTTGAAATCATATACGGATGGAGCAAATGGTCTTGCAAAGGGAGCAAGTGATTTGGATGCAGGTATTGGAACTTTGGCAGAAAAATCAGGAACATTGGTGGATGGAGCTACGAAGCTTAATGATGGTGCTAGTCAGTTATCAGCAAGTGCAAGCAGTATAAATGAAGGAATAAAATCACTGGATACTGGATTAAAGACACCGCTTACGGATAAGGAAAAGGCTGGATATCAGGCGGCTGCAAAGGACAGTGTTGATAAGCAGTTTTCTAATCCTGATAATAAAGCTAATTATGTAAATACTAAAGCAAACGCGTCTAAAGTTTATTGTGAGACTATGACAAGTGATGATTCTGTAAAGAAGGCAGTTCAGTTGCTTGAAAATGATTCAGACCTTATGAAGATGATAAATACTACTGTAGGTACTACAGTTGAAACCACGATAAAGGGTAGTGTTACTAGTTTAAAAAATGCAGATACAGCTACAATTAAAAAAACATATAATAATAATCCAGAACTTCAGCAGAGTGTTAAAGAAGGATTAAATTTACCACAAACTATACCAGATTATGATGCATTAGTTAGTGCGATAGTAGATCAGAAACTCAATGATATGGCAACCAAGGTTATGGCAGGTGTTGCAAATAACTCAAAAGATAAAGTGGGAGAAGCTGTAGCTGATGCGGCAAAAACTGGGGCAGAAAACGCAGCTCAAAGTGCAGTTATTACAGGAATTGAGTCTGCAAAATCTAATGTTTCGTCACAGATTAATGCAAAACAGGAAAATGGATATAGCCTTGTAACAGGAGCAGATGATCTTTCAACAGGAGCGTCATCACTTGCTAATGGTACTAAATCTTTGGTAAATTCAATTCCAACTCTTACAGGTGGGATCAAGCAGCTTAAAGATGGCTCGTCTCAGCTTAATGCCGGAGCAGCAAAGCTTACATCAAACAATGATACACTTAATGCCGGAGCCACAGCACTAAATGCCGGAGCAAGTCAGCTTTCAGCCGGAACACAGTCGCTCATGAACTCAGTACCAACGCTCACAAGCGGAATCAAGCAGCTTGTAGACGGTTCAAACACACTTGTAGCAAACAATGCACAGCTCAACAGCGGAGCATCACAGCTTGCAGATGGAACAAATCAGATAGTCTCAGGTGTAGACCAGCTCACAACAGGCTCTAAGACACTTTCAGAAGGGGCACACACACTTGCAGATGGTATGGTACAGTTCAATGAGGAGGGAATCAACAAGATTCTCGACGTATACAACGGTGACTTAAAGCCATTCACCGACAAGCTTCAGGCAGTAATTGACGCAGGTGAGGAATATCAGACATACTCAGCAATCGCTGATGGACAGACGGGCAGCGTTAAGTTCATATATAAATTAGCTTCAATAGATGCTAAGGCAGATAGCGACAAATAATTAATTAAAGGATGTTTAAAGATTAGGGGAGGCAAAAATGGGCTGGATAGAATATCTGTTAATCGTGGCGGGAAGCTCACTGGAGATTTTCGTTGCGATGGAATGTCAGGGATCCCTGATCCAGAAAGTAAATAAGAAACAGCTTACAGCCATTTGCTTCATAGTTGCAGTTTGTCAGTTGTTAGCAATGTACATCGGGTATTTTCTGTCAAGCTTTCTTAATGGGAAATACTCGGTGAAGGATGAAGCACTTTTAGGAGAGATAATTTCTATCGGAATACTGATAGGACTGGGGATCAGGCTTATAGGAAAGGCTATAAGAAATGAAAGAATTGAGGAGCATTGTCAGGCACAGCTTGACATGAAAAGAGTGCTAAGAATAGTAGGAATCACCGCATTTTATACGGTTCTTGCAGGAATAGCATTCGGCTTCCTCGGTACCGGACTTTTCACCATTATGATAATGGTGGCGCTGCTCACTGTAATCTGTATAGTGGCAGGCATTTACACAGGATATCACTTCGGTTTCGAGCAGAAGACAAAGGTATATATCGTAGGGGCGATACTCTTTTGGGCGGCTGGAATTGATGTGATAGTAAGGCTTGTAAGTGCAAAATAATGCATAGGGCTCTGTTCGTAAGGACAGGGCTTTTTTGCTGTCCATTGAAGTATGAAATCCTTTGCTTGCAATGTCAAAGTAAATGCTATAGAATATTTTCATATCAAATTAAACACAAATTAGGAGATTAAAGTTATGAAACAGAAATTGAGAAACCTTTCGGCACCGGCAAATATAATATTTGCCATTCTTGCAGTTTTTATTTTCATTGCACCCTTGCAGTGGAGCGGAAAAGTGCTGGGACTGATTCCGGGCATGGAAAAGGCGGATGATTATCTGCTGCAGGCTATTGTGGAGACAGTTGTTTTAGTTATTTTTCTTGGCATCACATATATATTTGGGCTGTGGGATATTTTTAAGGAAAATGCAGCAGGATGGACAAGAAGCTTATACACAGGCGGTTTTTTCATAGTGTACTGTTTGTATGCTGTTGTTTCAGGCATTTATTTGTGCTTTTTGGGTGAGCATGGTGATGTGAAGGCATTTTACAACATCATCTTTTTCTTTATTGCGGTCTGCCTTGTAGGGCTCGTTGAGGAGCTGGTGTTCAGAGGAGTGGTGTTTAATCTGCTGCTGAGAGCTTTTCCAAAGACGAAAGGTGGAATCACAGGAGCCGTAGTTTTGGGAGGCGTACTGTTTGGATTGATGCATTTTTCCAATATGGGCGCAGGGGTTAAGTTCAGCAGTTGTCTGATACAGGTTATTTCAGCAGGTCTCATGGGTGTGCTGTTTTGCATGATATACGCGTCTACACGCAATTTCTGGATGCTTGCCATTTTCCATACTGTTGTAGATATGGGAGGGCTTTTATCATCGGGAATATTTGAGGGAGGCGGAGTGGCCGACAGGATTAATGAGTTTTCGGCAATGAACTGTATTGCATTTGTCGTGCTCGGTATTCCTATGCTTGTTATGCTGCGTAAGTCAAGGCGTATCCGTCTTGAGATGCTTTACAACAATGTGACCATCATAGATGACGAGAGGGAGGGCGCTAAGCTGGCAGTGGTTTCACTGGTGCTTGGCATTTGCAGTATTATTTTCTCGTTTTTTGGCTATCTGATGGGGCTTGGAATTGTCGGCATGCTTGCTTCCAAAATGTCAAAAAGGGCAAAGCAGTATAACAATGCAATAGCAACTGCCGGTATGATTACATCGATAATAGGATTTGTACTGTCGGTAATCTGCACGATTGGCATGATGGTGCTGTTTGCAAGTGGCATTTATGACAGACTTGTTAATATGTCGATGCTGTAATAATACGAAGCAGACCTTTGAATGTGGTAAAAAGTCTACATTCAAGGGTCATTTTTTGAGGAGAAACCATGAATATTTTACTGACAGCAATCAATGCAAAATATATACATTCAAACCTCGCAGTTTACTCACTGCGCGCCTGTGCCGGGGAGTACAGGGATGCTGTGGAGCTTGCGGAATACACGATAAACAATCAGAAGGACTACATTCTTGAGGAGCTTTATAAGAGAAAGCCCGACGTACTTTGTTTTTCGTGCTATATATGGAATATTGATTATGTGACTGATATTGCACGCGAGTATAAAAAGCTTTGTCCGTCAGTGCCGATATGGGTTGGAGGCCCTGAGGTGTCTTACGAGGTGGAGGCATTTCTGCGGGAAAATCCATACATAGACGGTGTGATGATAGGCGAGGGAGAGGATACCTTTAGAGAGCTGTGCGGTTACTATGCGCATAAAAGAAAGCTGAGTGATATTGCAGGCATTGCCTTCAGAAAAAACAGCACAGGTAATAGTACAAGTGTGAACAACATAGGAGGCAATAAAGCCGGTGAAATAGTATTCACAAGTCCACGCCCAATCAAAAACATGAGTGAAATCCCATTCTGCTATGATACGCTTGATGATTTTTCAAACCGCATCATCTACTACGAGAGCAGCAGGGGATGCCCGTTTTCGTGTAGCTATTGCCTGTCATCGGTGGATAAGACACTGCGTTTCAGGGATACTGAGATTGTCAAAAAGGAGCTTAAGTTTTTCATAGACCAGAAGGTGCCTCAGATTAAGTTTGTGGACAGAACCTTCAACTGCAATCATGCTCATGCCATGGAGCTGTGGCGCTTTATAAAGGCGAATGACAATGGTGTGACAAACTTTCACTTTGAGATATCGGCGGATCTCTTGAATCAGGAGGAGCTTGAGCTGATTTTTGATATGAGGCCGGGGCTGATACAGCTTGAAATCGGTGTGCAGTCCACCAATGAGGTCACGATTAAGGAGATTCACAGGACTATGAAGCTTGAGAGGCTTAAGGAGGTTGTGAAGCTCATTCAAAGCGGCAACAATATCCATGAGCATCTGGATCTGATTGCAGGGCTGCCATACGAGGACTATGACAGCTTTGGGCGTTCCTTTGATGAGATTTATGAGCTTAAGCCAAACCAGCTGCAGCTTGGATTCTTAAAGGTACTCAAGGGCTCGTATATGTTTGAGCATGCCACGGAATATGGTATTGTGTACCATGACAAACCGCCGTATGAGGTTATGTCCACAAAATGGCTTTCGTTTGATGATGTGATAAAGATTAAGCGTGTCGAGGATATGCTTGAGGTGTATTACAACAGCGGACAGTTTGAGATTACGATGAAGCTCATGGAGTGTATCTTTGACAGTGCGTTTGAGTTTTTTCAGGAGCTTGGAGATTTTTATGAGGCAAACGGCTATTTTGGAATGAGCCATTCGCGCATCAGAAGGTGTGAGATACTGCTTGAATTTCTGGCTTTATACCTGCATGGCTGTGACAGCGATGCTATGACTTCTGTGGTATTATCCGAAAATGCCATAGATAGAGATAATACTGATTTTGACGAAAATGTCATAGATAGAGATAATACTGATTTTGATGAAAACGCGCAGATTTACAGCATGATTCAGGAGTCACTCATCTTTGATTTGTACTATCGTGAGAACTGCAAGAGCCGCCCGAGGTGGGCCACAGATATAGGAAGCTTCAAGCATATGACACATGCATACTGTAAAAATGGAAAGCTGTCGCATGTGGAGCCGTTCCACTATATTTTTCCTGACAAGCACACGCGCAAGCTGGATGAGCTGCCAAAGTATCATAAGGAGCCGGTGTGGGCGCTTTTCCACTACGACATGAGAGACCCGCTTGACCACCAGGCGCTGGTGGAGTATATAGAATAACAGTAACGCGATATGGCTATAGCGGAGTATATAAAATAACAGTAACGTGAAATGACTATATCGGTACAAGCCGGAAAGGTTTACGGACTAAGAAAAATGAGCAACATAGATAATATAAAAAATTACACGGTGATTGACCTTGAAATGACAGGGCTTTCAGCTAAAAATGACAAGATAATAGAGATAGGTGCGGCACGCGTGCGTGGCGGCGAGATAGTGGATACGATATCCACACTGGTAAATCCGAAGCAGCATATTCCACAACGTGTGCAGGAATTAACGGGAATTACCGACAGTGATGTGGAAAAAGCGACAGATATGGACGAGGCTGTGGATAACCTTCTTAATTTTATCGGAGATGATATCATACTCGGGCAGAATGTGACCTTTGATTACAGTTTTTTAAAGCAGTGGGCGGTAAATCACAAGAGAACCCTCTCGCTAAATGCATATGATACTCTGAAAATAGCCAGAAAATGTCTGCCTGCGGAACAGTCGAAGAAGCTGGAGGATTTGTGCGAGTATTTTGGTGTAAACAGGGAAAATGCGCACAGGGCGCTCGATGATGCGATAGAGACAAAGCAGATATTTGAAAAGCTGCTTGCACTGATGGATGAAAAGGGAGAGATGGTGGAGTCAAAGCCACTTGTATACAAGGCAAAAAAACAGACACCTGCCACGGCACATCAGGTCAGACAGCTAAAGGAGCTGATGGCTGAGTATGGGATAGCAGATGTCATATCGTGGGACAACCTGACCAGAAGTCAGGCCTCAAGGCTGTACGATGAATATCGCAGTAAGTACATTAATAGGTGTGTGGATGGCTCGGAATAACTTTCAATACAATAAGTTATAATACAATAAGCTATAACGCAAATTAATTACCGGCCGAGGCGGTATCAGCCTGTAGGCTCTCAAGCATAGAAACGATTCCATCCCTTGAAAGAGAATTAAGCTGTTTTGCTTTCTCAATAAGCGCTGCAAGCCGGTCGGCTTTTGACATGCTGATGAAGGCGTTGGCTAACAGACTGTATACGTTCTTTGAATCGGCACCCTGCTCCACTGCAAAATCAAGCAGTTCATTGCCTAGCGATTCATAGCCTGCCTCCTTAAGCCTATTGTAATAGTCCGGCAGCATTGAAACAAATTTCGTGAAATTATCATCATATTCAGACAGCTTTTTAAAATTGAGAATGCCATATTTAAGCTTTAAATCAGTGTTTGTCATTCCGGTGAGATTGACAAGGGTTTTATCCCTTAAATCATTTATTTTATCATTATTTAATGGAAAAAACTTTTCCGGTATGGTAATATAACACAGGTCAGTGGTATCTCCGCGGAGGGTTGAGTTGGCCTTACGCTCCTTTTCCCAGAACTCCTCGGTGACCTTTGCCTGGGCAGAATCAGCCCTCTTTATGGCAAAAGTAATCACTGCAATAAATAAAATGAATAAAATTAGACAAATTGGAATCATATGTTGGAAAATCCTTTCTCATATATGAAAATAGTATAACTCATTTTTGAACAGAGGTGAATAGTATGTACGATTTTAATAAAAAAAGAAATCAGAAGGTGGTTGCTATAGTGATAATAGTGGTTATAGCAGCGATGCTCGTGACAACATTTGTGTCAAGTCTTGTATAGCTTTTCTTGAAATATGGAAAAAATATGATAATATGATATAAAATGCAGTTCAGTTAAGCGGATGACAGGGGCGCTTTTAACAGCCTCAGGAAAAGGAAGCGGAAATGAAGATTAATAAAAAAGCATTATTACTGGGTACAATGGCATTTGTGCTTGTGGCAGCATCAGGCATGGTAAGTGCATATGCAAGCGGTTCGTCAGGCACAAAGAAGGCAAAGGTACAGACAATTACAGAGGGTGTGTGCATTGGCAGTGTGGATGTAGGCGGTATGACAAAGGAAGAAGCAAAAAAAGCAGTTGATGCCTATGTTGACAGCATAAAGGATACATCCTTTTCATTAAAGGGTGCCAATGGTTCATTTGATGCAACAGCACAGGAAATGTCTGTTTCGGCGGACACTGATGCAGCGGCGGACGAGGCTCTTTCAGTGTGCCATGAGGGCAGCCTGATTGACAGATTTGTGGAGTCAGAGGAGCTCAAAAAGGGCAATGTTGCCGTCAATATGTATCTGTCGGTTGATAAACAAAAGACCGCAAAGATGATTTATGATAAGAGCGACGAGCTCAATATAAAGGCAGTTGACAATTCGCTGCAGAGAAACGGCGACAGCTTCGATTTTGTTCCGGGACAGGAAGGCAAAGAGGTCGATGTGGTAAAATCAGTCTATGCCATAAATGACTTTTTGCAGAATAGCTGGGATGGCTCGGCGAATGAGATAGAGCTGGTCACAAATACGGTTCAGCCGAGGGGGTCAAAGGAAGAGCTCTCAAAGATTAAGGATAATCTGGGAGGCTTTTCTACCGATTTCAGCAGCTCGGCAGCAGGGCGTGCAACCAATGTAAAGAACGCGTGCAGCCTGATAAACGGCAGTGTCATATATCCGGGTGAGCAGTTCTCGGTTTACGAGGCTATCAGCCCTATCACAACTGACAACGGCTATCAGATAGCAGGCGCATATGAGAACGGTCAGGTAGTTGACTCGGTAGGTGGAGGTGTGTGTCAGGTTGCGACCACTCTCTACAATGCGGTTATAAGGGCTGAGCTTGACATAGTGCAGCGCTACAACCATTCCATGATAGTAAGCTACGTAAAGCCATCTGACGATGCGGCAATCGCAGGTACCTACAAGGATCTTAAGTTTAAAAATAATCTGGACAATCCGGTGTATATAGAGGGCTATTGCAGTGGTGGAGTCATCACATTCAATGTGTACGGAGTGGAGACGAGACCGGCAAACAGGGAAATTTCATTCAGGAGTGAGACGATTTCCGAGGAGGATCCGGTCACGCAGTTTAAGTTTGATGCAGGTCAGCCGGTCGGTTATTTCAACACCGAGCAGTCTGCGCACAAGGGAGTGACCGCAAGGCTATGGAAGACGGTCACAGTTGATGGAACAGTGCAGAGCGATGAGGTATTCAACAACAGCAAGTACAAGTCATCACCAAAAATCGTGACGGTTGGTACAGCAGGAGCATCAGCGGAGGTTGTTGCGCAGCTTCAGGCGGCGGCAGCGGCTAATGATGAGGGCTCGGTTAAATCCATTGCTGCGTCTGCGGCAGCAGCGGTTCAGGCACAGGCAGCACAGACTCAGACACAGGACTGTCTCTTATACACATCTCCGAGCCCACGAGACCGTACTAGATCTCG
>ERZ1026932.508-NODE-508-length-13436-cov-4.832972_pt1 | contig 13436 bp, 9 predicted proteins | sample MGYA00519570_ERZ1026932 | MGnify/ENA primary metagenome ERZ1026932 (study PRJEB26926, sample SAMN06164826) | human gut metagenome | biome: ENVO:00009003; feature: ENVO:2100002; material: ENVO:00002003 | host: Homo sapiens | place: USA | collected 2012 ... | reverse complement strand
TAACGACGAGCGCAAAGTCCCTTTCAAAAATGATGATTACCTTGCTTCCGGGACGTCGAGTTCTCCGAAGGGCATGTAAATCAATCATCAGAGACAACAAAATCTAGAAATCACTAAAAACGAAAATGCGGCAAGGCAATTACTATAGTTCTCTGACGGCAGAAATCACTATGTAGTGGCTGCAAAATACATAGTATACTTTGACATAATAAGCAATATGTGGTTCGAAGAATAACTTTCGGTATGGGAAGTTTGAGTAAATAATTAAAGGGAGAGAAAGTGATGGATAGAATGACAGATGGCAGTAGTAACGGCACAATGACAGACAATGCGATGATTTTGAAAAAATTATCAGAAATCCTGCGTCGATATGTAGAACCGGATCCGGAGACCGGAGATCCTATAGTGATCACGGAAGAAACCGACATTTTCGAAGATCTGGGGGCGGATTCGCTGATGGTGATGCAGATCATTGCTGATGTGGAGGAGTGTTTTGGTATTACGTTTGATGATGTGGATCTGTTGAGTGAAAATTTCAGCAATACAGGCAGTTTTTGTGAAATGATAGCCAGACAGGTGCGGGAGGGATGACGGATGGGCAGGATGGTCACAACAGAGAATATCATATCGTTGATCCGGACAATACCGATATCCGTACACAAAGGACAGCATGCACTTTTGCTGGCAGATAATTCGGCAGAATCCATTGCGTTATATGGCTTTTTCCTGAAAAATAATGTCCCGCTGATACTGCTGAATGCGTCAATGCGGGATGAGCAGGTGCAGGAATATATGGATGAGTACCGGCCACAGTGGTTTATGTATCCGAAGAACCGGAATCTGCCACAATATTCCGGTGGACAGACCGGTCATTCCGAAAACAGAAAGAGGTATCAATGCTATGAAACTGCCTGTGAGTGGAACGGGTATGTGATCGCAAGCCGGGGCAATGCCGGCTTTGAACTTACTTATCATTGGCTTGAGGATCTGGCGTTACTGATACCAACATCGGGGAGTACCGGCGGGCGAAGACTGGTGATGCTTACGAAAGCAAAGCTGGCGGCCAATGCCAAGTCGATCGCCGAGTCTCTGCGTATGGATTGTACAGAGCGGTCAGCTGTGCTTATGCCTGTCTCATACTCTTATGGTCTTTCTGTGGTCAATTCCACGATCTATGCAGGAGGCCGTCTGCTTATCCCGGAAACCGATATTTTTCATAAGGAATGCTGGGACTATCTGGAAGAAAACAGAGTAACCGCTATCAGCGGTGTGCCATATGCATATGAATGGTACCGTAAGCTGCATGTGTTTGACCGGACGTTTGAGGCATTAAGGCTGATGACAACGGCAGGGGGAGCGATGAGCCGCAGTATGAAAGAATATCTGCTGCAGGAGGCTGAACGTAGAAATGTGGATTTGGCGGTTATGTGTGGGCAGACTGAGGCAACAGCCAGGATCAGCAGCTTTTTTCTTAATGAACATCCGGATAAGATCGATAGTGTCGGTACGGTCATACCCGGAGGAAAACTGACAATCTCACTCGCAGATGAGAACGGATGTGGAGAAATTGTTTATGAGGGAAAGAATGTTTTTCTGGGATATGCACACAGTCTGAACCAATTGTTTATTACAGAGCAGGAATCGTATAAATATACGGTGCTTCGTTATACCGGGGATGCAGGGTATATAGATGGGGATGGCTATCTGTATATCACCGGACGTATGAACCGTTATGCGAAGATATGCGGACAGCGTGTGGGGTTGGATGAACTGCAGACAGAGATCGGAAAAATGTTTGGCCAGAAGGTTGCAGCGGTCATGACTGCGGACGGAGAGCGGGAAATGATCGGAATATTTGGAACGAAAGAACCGGATGCAGCATGGGAACGACGTGTGCTGCAACGCTATCCGATCCTGCGTGGCAGTGTGAAGTATATTCAGATAGAGGAGCTGCCACGTACGATGAATGGAAAGTTGGATTATAAGAAACTGCAGGAATACATCTGAAATCCTTGATTTTATGTCTTAGGTGATTGACTTTTCCCCACCAAGAAAGGATAATAGAATAGATGCATATGCTTGCTTTTTGGCGATAGGCATACGGCATGGAAAATGGGAAAGGCAGGATGTGAAATATGGGTAATAAATATGATGTGATTATTGTGGGGGCAGGACCGGGAGGTATTTTTTCAGCATATGAGCTGGTGCAAAAAGCACCCAATCTTAAAGTGGCAGTATTTGAGGCAGGTCATGCGTTGGAGAAACGTCACTGTCCGATCGATGGTGATAAGATAAAGAGTTGTATTAATTGTAAGAGCTGCTCTATCATGAGTGGTTTTGGTGGTGCTGGTGCATTTTCCGATGGTAAATATAATATTACGAATGATTTTGGTGGAACTTTATACGAATATGTTGGCAAGCAAAAGGCAACAGAATTAATGAAATATGTGGATGAGATCAATATGCAGTATGGTGGCGAGGGCACGAAAATGTATTCTACAGCAGGAACACATTTTAAGAAGCTTTGTCTCCAAAATAAATTGAACTAATTAGATGCATCCGTACGGCATTTGGGTACAGATATAAATTATGTTGTATTAGAAAATCTCTATGCGTTCTTAAAGGATAAAGTGGATTTCTACTTTGATACGTTAGTAAATCGTGTAGAACGACAGGGCGAGGCATATCGTGTATGTTGTGATGATGCGGATTATGATTGCGCAAAATGTATTATTTCCGTAGGACGCAGTGGAAGCAAATGGATGGAAAAAGTATGTAATGAATTGGATATCAGCACAAAATCCAATCGTGTAGATATTGGTGTGCGCGTGGAACTGCCGGCAGTTATCTTCTCGCATTTAACGGATGAACTTTATGAGAGTAAGATTGTATATCGCACTGAGAAGTTTGAAGATCGTGTGCGCACGTTTTGTATGAACCCTTATGGCATTGTGGTCAATGAAAATACAAATGGCATTGTTACGGTGAATGGACATAGTTATGAAGATGCGGATAAACAGACCGACAATACAAACTTTGCGCTGCTGGTCGCAAAGCATTTTTCAGAGCCGTTCAAGGACAGCAATGGATATGGCGAGAGCATTGCAAGACTGTCGAATATGCTGGGTGGAGGCGTGATCGTACAGCGTTTTGGAGACTTGGTGCGTGGAAGACGAAGCAACGCAAAGCGTATTGCAGAGGGACTGGTAGAGCCGACATTGGCAGCAACACCGGGTGATTTGAGTTTGGTACTTCCGAAACGCATTTTAGATGGTATTATTGAAATGATCTATGCCTTAGATAAGATTGCACCGGGAACTGCCAATGATGATACACTGTTATACGGTGTTGAGGTGAAGTTTTACAATATGGAAGTCGAATTGGATCACAATCTGGAGACAAAATATAAGGGACTGTATATTATTGGAGATGGCAGTGGAGTGACCCATTCCTTGTCGCATGCATCGGCAAGTGGTGTCTATGTTGCACGTCAGATCGTGGAAGGAACCGGGGTAGATCGATGAAGCTTAAAATAGCAGTATGTGACGATGATCTGCAATGGAGCGAACGGATCCGCCAAAGTATTTCTGAGTATATGTGCCATGTGAATCAACAGTGCGACATTCAGGTGTTTGAAAGCGGAGAGGAGCTTTGCGGTGCATTTCATGGATCGCACTCGTTTGATATTGTTTTTTTGGATGTTGATATGGATGAGATGGATGGAATGGAAACTGCAGAAATGATTCGTTCCAGAAGCAATCAGGTAACGATAGTATTTATTACCGGAGTTGTGGAAGCTGCACCGCGAGGCTATCAATATGGTGCGATGCGCTACATTATGAAGCAGGATATCGAGGAATTGCTGCCGGAATGTTTAGGGAGCTTTTTGAAGCAATATTCCGGTATGGATGTGTCTTTCAACATTAAATTTCTTACCGGAGTGGAGAACGTTAATTTATCACAATTGGTTTATGTGGAGAGTAAGGCTCGTAAATTATGTTATGTGTTTGCGGATAAAGTGTTGGAACTGTATGATAATATTACAACGGCACAGAAACAATTGGAGCCATATGGTTTTGTTAGGATTCATCAAAGTTTTTTGGTGAATATGAAGTATATCCAAAAGATCAGTAGTTATCGCGTATATCTTACAACGCACAAAGATTTGCCGGCTACGAAAGCGAGATATCAAGAGGTAAAAGATCAATTCTTTGAGTACATAGAATATGATAGCGAGGGGTAGTGTACTATGGTAGATTACATACAAGGAGTGATATTGGTACTATTTGAAGCGTTAATATGTAGTGCGTTTTTGAGTAGTTTCCTACAACGTAAGCATAGAGAAATCCGTTGGCAGATGCTTGAGGTAGCATCTTTGGCGGGCTTGTATTTGATAAGTGCAGCCACCACATATTATTCAAAATCGCTCCTGATAAGGGGCGGTGGACAGGTGCTTGCAGTGATACTGGTTGCCGTCATATTTTATCAATGTAAGCTGGTTCATGTTTTAGTGTTAGATCTGGCTTTTTATGGTATTATGATTGCGGTTGATGGGGGAGGCATTGTAATCTCTGAGGCTTTGTTTCGACGAAACCTATTAGAGAATCCAATGTTTCAGGTGATGATATCATTGCTTTTTAAGATGGTTACTTTGGTGATTGTTGTGATGATCCGTTATATATGGTCACGAAAAAAACATGTTATGGAAATGCAGAGAGTAGAGTGGATAATGTTGTTTCTTTTTCCACTTATGACAGTATGCATCATGATTATTTTGATGACAAGTTATGGAAATGGGACGATGCTTGCCGGTTATGTGGGAATATCTTTAGGGATGATTGTTGTTGACAGTGTGTTGTTTGTGCTGCTTAGTTATATTTCTGACCGCGAGCGGAAATTGCGTTTGCTTCAGCTGCAGCAGACGCGGGCTCAGGAACGCTTAAAAATGTATCAGGAACTAAATGTTACCAATACATATCACAAAAAGATATTGCATGATTACAGTAATCAGCTGCATTGCATTCAGGGGTTGATGGCGGATCAACAATACGAGAAGGCAAAAGAATATGCACAGAAATTGACAAATGACCTTTGTCAAGGCAGTGATTTTATTGATGTCCATAATACGATCGTGAATGTTGTCTTAAATCAAAAGTATCGTTTGGCAACACAGAAAGGCATCAAAATAATATTTGATATCATGGACTTTTCGGAGATTAAATTAGACGATCAGGATGTTGTGATCTTGCTGTCCAATTTGTTGGACAATGCGATAGAAGCGACTGCGAAAGAAACAGCGCACAAGGTGATCAAGATCAAATTATTAAATAAAAATGATACCGTTATCATTAGTATTAGTAATCGAATAAGTAAACCTGTTAAAATCGTTAATGGAATGATTCAGACATCGAAATCTGATAAAGAAAATCATGGTATTGGACTGAATAATATTATGACAATCGTGAAAAAGTATGATGGCGATGCGAGAATGCGATATAAGGATGGATGGTTTTATTATACGGCTATACTATAATGAAAAGACAGAAGGAGGATAATGATGGCAGAAAGCATGAAAGATTTTGAAACGGAGTTAGAACAATCTTTTCAGGTGATCAAAGAAGGTGATGTGCTGGAGGTAGAGGTCATTGGTATTTCAGAGACAGAACTTACCGTCGATCTGAATTACTATACGGAGGGAATCATTCCGCTTGAGGAATGCAGTGATGATCCTGCATTTTCGATAAAAAATGACTGCAATATAGGCGATCGCATTCAGGCGATGGTCATTGATGCGGAGAATGAGAATGGTGTTGTGATCCTGTCCAAAAAGGCGGCGCACAACCTAATGATATGGGATGAATTGGAAGAAGATTATCAAAATCGTACAGTATTTCAGGTTAAGATCACCGATACGACATCCGGTGGAATTATTGGATATGTGAAAGGGGTACGTGCGTTTATTCCAGCTTCCAAGATCGAGCTGAATTACGTAGAAGATACCTCTGGTTATTTGGGAATGACATTGGAGGCAATGATCATTACTGTGGATAAAGAGGCAAAGAGATTGGTCTTGTCGGCGAAAGAAATTCAAAAAGAGCGTAAGGCAAAAGAATATGTCCAAAAAGTTGGACAGCTTACGGTGGGAGATGTAGTGACCGGAACGGTGGACCGCATCGAATCTTATGGTGTATTTATTACGATTGGAGAGGATCTGACCGGCTTATGTCATATATCGCAGACTACCAATAAGTTTATTAAGTCACCAAAAGAGATTGTCAAACTGGGCGATACGGTTACTGCGCAGATCATTAAGTTAGAGGGAGACCGCGTTTCGTTGAGCATGAAGGCGCTGACAGAGGACGAAGTCCCAAAGGAAGAAGATGACTATGAGATCCCTAAGGAATTTCAGGCAGATCATGAAGAGGATGCTGATGCCAGTCCGTTTGCAGCACTTTTGAAAGGGATCGAATTGTAACCGTTAAGGCTCGTCATCATAGATGGGGATACTGATATTACATATTGCATGTACTAACAGTGGGTGATGGATGATAAAGTGAATGGCAGGTTCATTTGCTTTGGAAACCATGACCCACTTATTTTGATGGCAATATATTTGGATATTGCGGAAAGCGTGTTGCTTCGTAAACTGCACCGAATAGTTCGCGTGCTCTTTGGCAAAACGGAGAGTTTGTTCCAAATGGGAAGTGTATTCGTCATAAGTATAAGTGATCGTTTTTGTGTAAAACAGGTCTGCCAATTGCAGCGTTTGTGGATAACTTTCCCACTCCTCCGGAGATATTTGGGAGATGTTATCTGTAACTGTTGTATGCTCTAAAAGAGATAACATATATTCTCGTCCTTTTTGGGCGAAAGATAGAATTTGTGAGCGCTCTTCTGTGGGTACATGATTACGTTTGAGTATCTGTTGAAGTAATGACTCGGATAATGTATATAAAGGCAGTGCTGATAAAATGCCAAGACGAGCACCAGGAGTGGCAACGTCTTTGTGCAGAAATGCGTAGAGGGATTGCTGGTCCTCGGCACGGTAGATTTTCATCAGCGGAGAGGCTTTGTCAAGCATATAAGAAGCCTTTTTTTTATAATAATGGCATTCTTGTCTGGTTCGTGTCAGATAATATCTACCTTCTGCGTGGTGACCACAGATACATTCGCCACACAAGGCTGCATGTCCGGATACGTTAAGAAGCTGTCCAAATACCGGGTCTGGATCATGCTTGAAATAATACGGCGAAATTTGTCCGGTCATATAAAGCGGAATCCAATTTTCCAGACCTAACATTAATTCATCAAATGGTCGGTTTAGGTTGTGGATAACATGTAAGTGCAGCCCTTTTTTTAACATTATAGCAAGTCCAAACATATATTTTTTTGCAAAGTCAACGTCTTCTGCCATGTCTGCCATTTCCATATTGCTATACATGATAACGTCGGTTTGTTCTTTGGCAAGAACTGTGGTTTTGAGAAAGTCTAATTCTGCCTGCTTCATTTCGTCCAATCCATAATAATGTTTTGAAGTTGGCAGTGTGAACGGAAGAGCAATTACTTTTAGCGAATCAAAATGAATGGCACGGATGTATTCGTTTAGGTCAAATTTATCCAGAGCCGAGAGAAAATTGTTGACAGAATCTGTCATAGAAGTGTCGGTGTCATTGTGCAAAAACCAAGACAGAAAATATTTTGCAAACGAAGATTCCTCTAAAGTATCCAGAGAAACGGTATGATGCGCTTCATGACAAAACATAAGCAGACATTTCCTGTCACAATGAGACCATAGATAGTGAGCCAATTCTGTTGCGAACTGTTTGGGCTGCGCCGGCTGCCGCTGCCCGGCTTTGATCCGCGATAAATACGAGGCATCAAAATTGAGTGCCCTGGCAAGGTCGGCAAGACTGATTTCGGTAGTGTCGATTACTGTTTGAAAGTGTTTGGTAAACGCTTCCGGATAATAAAGAATGATATCATCGCATGCTATTAGATTCGCTAAAATAGTGTCAAAGGAGAGAGAGGAGGTGTCCGTATATATGGACATATAATCGTAGTCAAGAGAACATCCCAGTTCATTTTCGGCTGCAAAAGAAGCGAGAGCTGTGGCAATCCGTTTTAGCTCTATGGCTGGTTGCTTGGGTAATTGACGGCCAGAACGGTAGCGGCTGATGGTGGATGGAGAAATGTCTGCGGCGTGTGCCAGATCTGCAGCAGAACATCCGACCACATCTATGTAGGCGTTGAGCTGTTCCTTAAAATTCATATAAGTCCCTCCCGTGATTTATGTTAGCGTTTTGTTCTATTATACACGCATAAACGTGAAAGACAATGAGAAGATATTGTCTAAGTGTGCCGGTTTCTGATCAGTCAATGCCAATTATGCAACAGAATCATGATTTCTGTTTTTCTTTGTTATACTCGTATTTGTACAGGAAATATAAAATGTACTGGTAACTTGCGTATAATATCGAAAGAAAGGTATGGTGATTATAATGAAAAGAATCAGAACGATAGCGGTTGTACTCATTTTTTGCGCAGGGGTGTTGTCGCTGCTGGCTGGCAGAACAGCATTTGCGGGAAATGGACCGAATGCAGACCCGAAAAAAAGTTGTGCATATTTGAGTGTGGGTCGTTTGTGGACGGAGGCAGAGGAAACCAGAGGATATCAGTATCTATATGCGACAGGAGATACAAAGACGACCACAGTGTCTGGGATGTCCTACGACGTAAAGTCCAATACACTTACGTTATCCGGCTATAATAATAAGCTCAACTACATTTTTGCAAATGAAATGGGAGAGGACTTTAAGATTAAGCTGGTCGGTTCCAATGAAGTACAGGGAATCATGGTATATGGTTTTGGATATGGCGGCAGCTTATCCATTGAGGGAAATGGTTCGCTGATCGTGAACGCCAATAAAATTGCAAAAAATGCAATTGCCCTGTATGGTGAAGAGTCTGTGTCTAAGCTGTTTTTTGGAAAGAATGCGACGGTGAAAGCATACCAGCAGGGAAGCAATGCAACAGCTTTTGTCAATTCTAGCACGGTGTCCGAGAATGGAATCGTGTTTGAAGGGGACAACAGCGGCATGACTGACAAAGTGACGAAGGAGTCGTATACCAGTGGTGCAACGAGTGAGGCATATCGTTTGGATGAGGATAGTTTATATTCGTATTATCCGACCGTTGCTAAGGATACATCGGATAAGAAACAGTATGGGGCATTGGTCACTTTAGATGAGCAGGATAATCGCAAGTATGTTATCTATGAATTGGTTAAGGATGAGCAGCTTGGGACATTAGCGTTTCCGGCGCAAGATGAGTCTGGAAATGCAGTAGATCCGGCACAATTTAATGTCACAGAATCATGGGAAGACCATATTTCGGCGTATGATGTTACGCCGGCTTTTTCGACATCTTTAGCACAGTGCAAGCGAGTGGATGGGTCGGATGACGATTTGTATGGATGCTATTTTTGGTCGGAGTCGGTCAATGGATCAGAACCAGTTGCTTACTATTCGGTGTATCGGTTTGTAGACCGGCAACAGGATTATGGGAAATTGTTCGCGGTTGCTGTTGCGGGTGAACAAAAAATGCTACAGTCAGATACGACGATTTTGGATAAATATGAACATTTATCGGGATCTACATTCTATGGTTATAATTATTTCGGAGATATTATGTGGAATGTTTCACAGAATAATCTGGTGCAGAATAAACCGACGCAGAACAAACCAACGCAGAAAAGTCCGGTGGTAAAAGTTGTAAAAATTGGTACATTGATCAAAGACAGCAGTTCCAAATGTACATTCCGGGTAACCGGCAAAAACACCGTGGCTTTACAGAAGGCGGCAAACGTCAAGAAGCTGAATGTGCCAACTAAGATTACTTATCTGAAAAAGAAATATATGGTTACGTCCATTGCTCCGAAGGCCTTTGCTAAGAACAAAAAGATGACGGCAGTTACACTTCCGTCAACAATTTCTTCTATCGGTAAAAAGGCATTTTTGGGCTGCAAAAGCTTAGGATAATTACGCTAAAAACGATAAAGCTGACAACCAAGGCAGTTGGTAAGCAGGCGTTTCGGGGGATTGCGGCAAAAGCTACTATTAAAGTGCCAAAGAAAAAATGGAACGCATATAAAAAATGGCTGAAAAATAAGGGGATCGGGAAAAAAGTAAAAATCAAAAAATTGTAAATGATCAACAGAAAGAGTTGCCATAATATGTCAATGAAGAAGGGAAGTGAAACGCGTTAGGATATAGCAATTATAGTGGGAATATGCTACAATTTTGGGGTAATGTTGAGATAGCAGACAGAGAATATCCAAGGACTTATTCCGGTAGATCAGCACAGATTATTGGTTATGTTGAGATGCCGGCTGGAGAATATCCGCGGGATATTAGACGAGGAGAACAAAATTGATGAGCATACCACAATATTTTGAGAATACAGCAATGTTACATGAGAACACGATGCCGGCAAGAGCCTATTATATTCCGGCATCTGTTCGAATGGATCAATTGGTGAAACATAGAGAAGAATCGGATCGTTTTCAATTGTTAAATGGTAAATGGAAGTTCCGGTTCTTTTCTGATATAGGAGATTTTGAGGCGTTGCTGCCGGAAGAAACGAGTTTGACAGACGTGGCTGCCGGTACGGCTTGGGGTCGTGTCGGGGATCTATTTGAGGAAGGTGGACAGATCGATGTGCCGGGAATGTGGCAGATGGCAGGATTTGACAGACATCAGTATACAAACGTCCGTTACCCGTTCCCATTTGATCCACCCTATGTACCACAGGAGAATCCATGCGGTTTGTATGAGCATACATTTGAGTATGAGGTAGATCAGAATGCGCCCGAAGTTTTTCTTAACTTTGAAGGGGTAGATAGCTGCTTTTATGTATGGCTGAATGGTGCTTATGTTGGATACAGCCAAGTATCGCATTCTACAAGTGAATTTGATGTAACGTCCTATGTGAAGTCTGGTGAAAACACAATGCGAGTGCTTGTGTTAAAGTGGTGTGACGGTTCTTATTTGGAGGATCAGGATAAATTTCGGATGAGTGGCATTTTTCGAGATGTATATTTGTTGAAACGTCCACAGCGGCATATATGGGATTACCGCATTACTACCCACGTAGAAGGAGCCGCAGCGGCGGTAGATGTGCATTGTTTGTTGGCAGGCGGGGATCTTCCGATATATGCACGTATTGAAAATGCGGAAGGTCAGGTCGTCGCAGAGGGAAGCTTGCGTTCGTCAGCCAACAAAGGACAAAAATCAGGTTTGGCAGAAAGCGGTAAAGAGCAGGAAATGTCATTGGATAATCTGGCGATGCAGTATAAAGCACAAGTGCAGTTTTGCATTGAGAATCCGGTGTTTTGGAATACAGAGAATCCGTATCTTTACACGTTGATCTTGGAGACAGAGCAGGAGACGATCGTGGATCGGATCGGTATCCGCACGATAGAAATACGTGATCGTGTGATTTATTTGAACGGACAAAACATTAAGTTTCGTGGTGTGAACCGCCATGATTCTGACCCGGAGACGGGTTATGTGATCGGATTGGAACAGATGGAACGGGATCTGATATTAATGAAGCAGCACAACGTGAATGCGATCCGAACCAGTCATTATCCAAACGCACCAATGTTTTATCAATTGTGTGATGAGTATGGATTTATGGTGATCGATGAGGCAGATATTGAGGCGCATGGTCCATTTTTGCTGTACCGAAAAGTGGACAATGAATTTCAGCGGAACGGACGTTGGAGTGAAAAAATTGCGGATGATCCGATGTGGGAGCAGGCAATCGCAGATCGTGTCCGTCTTTTGGTGCATCGAGACGTGAATCGTCCTTGTGTTGTAATTTGGTCTATGGGAAATGAAAGTGCCTATGGATGTAACTTTGAGAAAGCATTGGCATGGACGAAGTCCTTTGATGACAGCCGATTAACGCAGTATGAGAGTGCAAGATATCGTAATTATCATAAAACATACGATTATTCTAATCTGGATCTTTATAGCCGGATGTACCCGTCTCTGGAAGAAATAAAGCAGTATCTCGAGCAAGATGGCAGTAAACCGTATTTGCTGGTCGAATATTCGCACAGCATGGGAAATGGACCGGGAGATTTCGAGGATTATTTCCAGATGATTCAGGATAATGATCTCATGTGTGGAGGTTTTGTGTGGGAATGGTGTGACCATGCGGTACGCCATGACGGAAATAGATATTATTACGGAGGAGATCACGGGGAGACGATCCACGATGACAATTTCTGTGTCGATGGGTTAGTTTATCCGGATCGCACACCGCATACGGGATTGCTGGAATATAAAAATGTATATCGACCGGTTCGTGTTGTGTCCTGTAATACGGACAGTGGAGAGTTGATCCTGCATAATTATCTGGATTTTGATGATCTGCGGGATATGCTTACCATTCGATATGAGATGACTTGCGATGGAGAGCTGATCCGGTCTGGGGAGTTGGAACCGGTATCGGTGCAGCCGCATTGCGATGGTAGAGTTTGTCTGCCGGAAGAGTGTACTACATCAGCGAGTGGTGCGATTCCGACACAGGGTAAGGTTTATATTAAGTTGATCTATCAGCTTAATAAAGAACTGCCGCTATTGCAGAAAGGGCATGTGATGGGCTTTGATGAGATCGCGGTAAATAACGCCGAACCGGTGAATCAGTATGTCAAACGGCTTCTTTCTGGTCCGCAAAGTGGGATAAGTAAAGCTGTCGGCGAAAGCTGCTTGGATAGTCCGCAAAATGGGATAGGAAAATCTGTTGGTGAGAGCGGCTTGGGCAGTCCGCAAAATGGGACAGAAAAATCTGTTGGTGAGAGCGGCTTAGACAGTTCGAAAAAAGGGACAGGAAAATCTGTTGGTGAGAGCGGCTTAGACAGTTCGAAAAAAGGGATAGGAAATATATGCGTAGCTGAGAATGCGAGGGAGCTTGTTTTGTCTGCTAGCGTCTTTCGGTTTGTTTATGACAAGAGAACAGGAATGTTTTCTTCCCTGCAGTATAACGGCAAGGAGTACTTAAATCGACCTATGGAAGTAACGATTTGGCGCGCACCGACTGACAACGACCGAACGATACAGCATCGTTGGAAAGCGGCACATTATCATGAAATTTATACAAGGGCGTATGAAACTCGTGTCGAGCAACAGGAACATTTAATTTGCCTTAAGAGCCATGTGGCACTGCTGGCTCCGACCGTACAGCGGATCTTGGACATGCAGATAGAGTGGCAGATCGATGAGGCCGGAGGCATTGCGGTACATTTTACTGCCCAAAAAGATCCGGATTTCTTAGAGCTTCCACGGTTCGGCGTACGGCTCTGTTTGGATCATGCGCTGGAACAAGTAGTATACAGCCTGTCTCTTATACACATCTGACGCTGCCGACGA
>ERZ1026932.485-NODE-485-length-13803-cov-4.620599_pt1 | contig 13803 bp, 6 predicted proteins | sample MGYA00519570_ERZ1026932 | MGnify/ENA primary metagenome ERZ1026932 (study PRJEB26926, sample SAMN06164826) | human gut metagenome | biome: ENVO:00009003; feature: ENVO:2100002; material: ENVO:00002003 | host: Homo sapiens | place: USA | collected 2012 ... | reverse complement strand
TCTCCGTTCTCAAAGGCGGCACAGAACGAGTTTGCAAAAGAATTGTTCGGTATGGGCTTCTTCAATCCACAGATTTCTGATCAGGTGCTTGCTTGCCTTGATATGATGGATTTTGACGGTAAGCAGGAGGTTGTACAGCGAGTACAGCAGAACGGCACTATGTATCAGCAGATAATGCAGTTACAGCAGCAAGTGGCACAGTTACAGGCTATCATAACCGGGCAGATGCCACAGCAGACAGGCACAGTACAGGGAGCAGGACAGCCAATGCCGAGCGGACAGGCACAGCAAACAGGCGGCGATAGCTCACAGCTTGCGAAGATTTTTGACGATGCCACAGAAAACAGCATAGTCAACAAGGCAAGAGAAAAGGCACAGAATGTAACGAACATCAGCCAGTGAGGACAGAATGACAAAGATAACAATCAAACGCAACAAGAACGGTCACGAGATAATCTGTGACGGTCACGCACACGAAGCTCACGGAGCTGACGGTAATTTAGTCTGTGCGGCGGTAAGTACAATCGCTCAAACAATCGCTTATTATCTGTACAATAACACAGACAAGGCTCAGATAAGTGATATAACGCTCAAAGACGGCTTTTTCTCTGCAAGCTATATAACTGACTATGACGATATCAAAAACGGCGTAGAAGCCATTCTGAGTGGCTTCTCGTTGATATCGGACAGCTATCCCGATATTGTAAAAATATCGCAAAAATGAATTGCAAAACGCACAGCATAATTTTTGTTATGCTATACTTACAGTAATGACTCGCAGGAACAGACTGCAGAAAGGTGAAAACCGATGATTTTCAAACTGAATTTAAAGATGTTTGACGGTGCAGGCGGTGCTTCTTCAGGAACAGGAGATGGCACAGGCACAGCAACATCAGGAGCGAACGAAGGCACTTCCTCCGGTGCAAACAACAGCAAGGACTTAAGCAAGGTTGTTTACGGAAAACAGCCTACAGTAGCTGAGAACACATCGTCTGACACACAGGATGATGCTCAGTCAAGGTACAATGAGTATCGCAATGGCGAAGGCAAGGATTTCATCAACAAGGAAATCGAGAATGCGGTAAAACGCAGATTCAAAGACCATTCGGAGCTGAAGAAATCAAATGGCAAGATGCAATCAGTTATGAATGCTGTAGCTATGAAGTACGGAATTGACCCGACAGATACCGATGGAATACTTAAGGCTGTTGCTGAAGATGAATCGTATTACGAAACGGCGGCTGATGAAGCAGGAATGTCCGTTGAGCAGTACAAGAAGATGAAACAGCTTGAAGCAGAAAATGCACAGCTTCAGGCTATCAGACAGGAAGAAGACAGACGGAAAGAGTTTGATGCCAAGTATGCCGAGTGGAGTATGCAGGCTGATTTCGCAAGGAATGACTATCCGAATCTCGACCTTAACACTGAGATGCAGAACAAGGACTTCTTCGGGCTTCTGACAAGAGGCATAGATGTCAAGACCGCATATCAGGTTATACATCAGGACGAAATCGTTCAGAGTGCGATCAGCACAGCGACACAGCGTACTGCACAGGCAGTGCAGCAGCAGACGGTAAATAATATCCGCTCTAAAGGCTTAAGACCTGACGAAAGTGCAGGAAGTTCACAGGCAGGCTTTACGTTTAAGGCTGATCCTCACAAGTGGACGAAAGCCGATAGAGAGGAAATTGCCAAGCGTGTTGCAAGAGGCGAAAAAATCACGTTGTAACTTCTTGACGGAAAGAAAGAGGTACACATATGCACAGATTTTTACTTAACCTGCGTATGTTCGATACACAGGTAACTACACAGGAATCTCTGTCAGCAGAGATGAAAACTTACTATGAGGATACTCTCATAGACAATGCCGAGCCTAAACTGGTACACGATCAGTTCGGCGATAAGTATCCTATTCCCAAGAACAACGGTAAGACTATCGAGTTCCGTAAGTATGCGGCACTTCCTAAGGCACTTACTCCTCTTACCGAAGGCGTTACTCCTACTGGTAACAGTTTATCAGTAAGCACAAAGGAAGCAACAATCAATCAGTTCGGTGATTACATCAAGCTGTCTGATATGCTTCAGCTTACTACTATCGACAACAACGTTGTACAGTCTACAAAGTTACTCGGTAGTCAGTCGGGCAGAACGCTTGACACAATCACAAGAGAGATTGTAAACGCAGGCACAAACGTTATCTATGCTGATAAGGCAGACGGTAGCGAAGTGCTTTCAAGAAAAGCGTTAACTCTTGACTCAGAGCTGACAGTTGACACCATCTTCAGAGCGGTAGCACAGCTTAAGAGTATGAATGCTGATGGCATCAGCGGCGGCGAATTTGTTGCTATCATTCATCCGTTTGTGTCATATGCTCTTATGAGATCGGACGATTGGGTGTCTATCCATCAGTACAAGAATCCCGAAAACATCTATCAGGGCGAAATCGGTACAATCGGCGGTGTAAGATTCGTTGAATCAACAGAAGCAAAGATATTTGCTGAAGATGGTTGCCCCGAATTCTACGCACTTACAAAGGACACAAAGTTCGTAGCAGGCAAGACATATTACACCAAGTCGGGTGAAACATACTCTGCCGCTTCGTCCGTAACACCGGGCAGTGCGGTAACGGCTGACACCTACTATGAGAAGCACTACACAGCTATATTCTCAACGCTTGTTATCGGCGCACACGCATATGCGGTAACCGATGTAACAGGCGGCGGTCTTGAGCATATCATCAAACAGCTCGGCTACGGCGATGATCCTCTCAATCAGCGTTCAAGCGTAGGTTGGAAGGCAACAAAGACAGCGGAAATCCTGTCGGACGAGTATATGGTAAGAATCGAATCTTGCGTAAAGAGATACTCAAACAAGATCGAAGCAAACTAAATGGAGGTAATCCAGTATGGCAACAAAAACAACAACATCTGAGATAAAGAACGTTGTGCCTGAATACGATCCTGAAGAAATGGTTGACATCAAACTCTTTAAGGATGCAAAAAACTACAAAGACCCGGTCTTTGTAGGAGTAAACGGCAGAACGTATCTCGTTGAACGTGGTGTTACTGTTTCAGTTCCTCGCATGGTAGCAGAGGTAATTGAACGTAGCGAAGCACAGAAGCAGAAGGCAGAAGCGTTTATATCAAACGTGGTATCACGTTCTCAGAGCATATAAGCAAGTCGCAAAACGGCGGTGGCGGTAATTCGCCGCCGCTTATTTTGTTTACAGGAGGAACAATGACAGCAAACGAAGCAATTACAAAAGCTGACACGTTACGTCCGAATCAGATCCCGAAAGCAACAAAAACGGAATGGATTCGTCAGCTTGAACAGACAGTATATAACGAGATATACAAAACACACGATACAACGGATATCGAATTTACGGATATGGATTCAGAAACATTTGCAGACGATAAGCTGTTTGTTCCTGCTCCATATGACGAAATCTATATGCAGTATTTATGCGTTAAGATAGATTATTACAATGCAGAGTACGAACGTTACAACAATGACACAGCAACATTTGCGGCTCTGTACAACAGCTACGCTACACACTATAACAGAGAGCATATGCCTGCCACAGCAGAGCTTAAATATTAGGAGGGATAACTATGGCAAAAGTAAGGAAAGAGAGAACATCGAGCATTTACGAAAAAGCTCCCGATAGATTCAACGCTAACAGCAACAGCACAGGCTACAAACCTTCCAATGCGGTCAACACAGCAAAGCAGGCATACACTGTACACAACAGTAAAAAGCCGTCCGCATACACAGGCAAGTATGATAACCTGATAAACGATAACCTTAACAACATTCTCAATCGTAAGCAGTTCAGCTACGATGCAAGCAAGGATGCATTGTACAATCAGTACAAGGATATGTACACACGCAACGGTCAGACAGCTATGCAGGATACAATGGGCAATGCGGCTCTGCTGACAGGCGGTTACGGCAACAGCTATGCTACAACGGCAGGACAGCAGGCATACAACAGCTATATGCAACAGCTTAACGATAAGATACCTGAGCTTGAGCAGAGAGCATATGATCGTTACCGTGACGAAACAAATGACCTTTACAATCAGAATAATCTGCTGACAAACCTTGACTCTACAGACTACAGCAGATACCGTGATAAGATGAGCGATTATCTCAATGACAGAGATTTCTATTACAATGCGTATAATAACGAACGCAATTTCGATTACGGAAAGTATAGAGATGATGTCGGAGATGCGAAGGATGACAGAAACTTTAACTATCAGAAGGAACGTGATAGTGTAAGCGATGATCAGTGGCAGAAGCAGTTTGATTATCAGAAACAGAGAGATGCGGTGAGCGATGATCAGTGGAACAAAAATTATGCTATGAACATCTCAAAGGCAATCGGATCAGCACAGAAAGAATCTGAAGATGATACATACTTCGATCCCAACAAAGCGTACAAGTTTCTTACCGACTATGATGATTATTTCAACGTTAAAGATAATCCGTCAGAAGTTGCGGAAGCCTTATTCCAGTCATACGGCGATAAGGACGGCTTTTGGGAATGGGCGGACGAAGCATCAATTGGCGAAGGCTCTCTGACAGATTTGATTTATTCACTGCATCCTGAGCTGATAGACAGCTCAACACTCAAAGGCGTTAATTCTTGGGGAACGATAGGCTCGGCAGGAATACAGTCAAACGCAAACGCAATTGCTGAAGATAACAAACGATACGGTGATTATAAGAGCCTGTTATCCGATTCAAACAACTGGTCTACATCCCGTCAGCAGTGGTTGGATGATAACAAGAAGGCAAAGAAAGCAAACAGCAAGAAATAAACGGAGGTTTTGAGGATGGACGAAGAAAGACTCAAGCGTATAAGGGCAAACATTGCGAAACACGAAGAACGCAAGAAAACGCAGAATATAATGGGCGATATTGATTCGTCCAAACTTGACCGCAGTAACACAAGCTACAATAAAAATGATGCCGCTTTCGAAATGGCAAAGCAGCACTATCAGAATAGCTATCTACCGAAGAAGGCACAGGAATACTACAAGGGCGTTGAAAACTACAGGAACGCATACTCTCAGGTAAACAAGCCGAGTGCAGACAATTATACTGTAATGACTCCCGAAAACCTTGTTGCAAATAATCTTGCTGACGGTATGTACATCGACAGTGAAACACGCAACAAAGTTAAAGAACGTTCCAACGCAGTGTACAACAACGAGAACAAGAAGTATGCCGAACAGTACGCAAGACTTAACGAGAAAGCGAAGGCAGCTTATCAGAATACACAGCAGAGAAGAGAATATGATAGCAAACTGAACAATCAGACAGATAAGTATTATTCGCAGTTTGGTAACGCCGAAGATTACAACAAGAGCAGAAAACAACAGATATTGTTAAATTATGACGAGGACACAGCAGTAAAGAATGCCGCTGCTTCGACAGACAAAATCAAAGAAATTTATTCTGATGAAAATGACAACGGCAGATATCACATAGTTTTAACAAACGGAGCGGATATACCTATTTTCGCTACGCAGGACGAAGAAAACGAATATCTCGAAAGCAAAGCGACTATTCATTCATCGCCCGAACAGACGAAAATGAATCTTGCAAAGCAGATACTGCCTCAAGATTTCTTCGAAAAAATGCGGTATGTACAGCAGGCAAACGAAGCAAAAAGAGAAAAAGACCGTTACGATAACGATCCTCTGTACCGAATTGATGTCGATAATGCCGTTCAGAAGTACAATGAACAGCAGGCACAGGCACAGAAACTCAGCGACTATATGCAGAATCAAAACGCTTTTGGACAGATAGCAAGTTCTACTGCTGAATCTTTTCAAAAGTGGGGCGATGATTTATGGGCATCTGTTTACGGAGTCATAGATGCACTTGATTTTGGTGCTTTTGGTGATAATCCGCAGAAAGCTGTTGAATACTTCAATAATCAAGCTACAGTAAAAGACTTGGCTCTTGAAAAATACCACAACAGCAAGTACGGCAAAATTATCGGTGGCTTGACTAAATTTGAACAAAGCATTATTCCAGATACAGCAATAAGTTTAGGAATGGCTTATGCAACAGGCGGTGCTTCACTTGCTGCGGAAGCAGGAACAAAAATCACAGCGGATATGGCAAAAAAAGAAATTGCTAAAGCTGTCGCAACAAAAGCAAAGACAGCCATTCTTTCAGCACTGAAGAATCCTAACTTTTATTGGACATTTATCCGTGAAGGCGGCAGTGCGTATAACGATGCCATAGCGAGTGGTGCTGATGACACACAGGCTCTTATCACACTGCTCGGAACAGGCTTCACAAATTCAATGATAGAGCTTGGCGGAGGTATTGAAAAAATTCCTGAAAACAAAGGCACTATCAAGGATTGGCTTAAAGGAATCAGTAGTTCGTTTAAAGAAGAAGGACTTGAAGAAGTAGCACAAGGTATCGCCGGACAGCTTATTGCAAAAGCTGTGTATGCTCCGACTATGGCTTGGTATTCAATGGCTGATGACGGCAGCGGTGTATTTAATCCCAAAAGATCGTGGGAAGAATTTATCGGTGGTGCTGTAGGTGGTGCTATGGGCGGATTTGTCGGTGGTGGCATTAACGTTGCCACAAACAAAATCGTAAGCAACATTTATGCCTCCGATTATATGCGTTATGGTATACAGACAGGCGATCTTGATCACATAGCGAAAGCGTATCCCGATACAGATTTTGCAAAGGAATACACAAAACTTAGAGAGCAAGTGGTAAAGGACGGTAACACGAAATCTCTCAAAAAAGTTTCTAACTCAAAACTCGCAAAACTTGCAAATATGGCACAGCCGTTAATAAGCAAATACGCCGATACTCAAGCGGAGGCTCTGATTGCTCCGTTCACGCAGAATGCCAGTGAAGAACAGAAAAAAGAAATATCTACTGTTGTACGCAAGTTATTACAGGGCGAAGAAATAACTGCGGATGAAGCAAAAACGGCAACGAACACAAACGGAACATTGCCTGCCTTAAGTTACATAACAGGCAGAGATTTCACAAAGATGAAAGCCGATGAGCTTGTGCAGGCTTCAAAAGACGGCATCTTTGAAACTGTAAGTGCGATAGACGAAGGCTCTGAAACAGCAGAGAATCTTGCAAGAACGCAACGCATTTATAACGCAACGCAGAATTTCCTCACTGAAAAGCAGTATGATAACAATCTCTCAGGCACACCTACATTCACGGCACAGATAGGTGATGAGTCTGTCAAAATAACAGGCATAGATCACATTGAAAACGGCGAAGTGTATGTAAATCTGTCAAACGGCACAACGCAGGAGGCACAGAGTCTTAACACGGATGAAGTTACTACTGCTCTACTTTCCTATGCATCTGAGTATGATGCAAAAACTGCATCGGCGTTTATCGGTGGATACACAGGCAATATCTCCGTTGGTGAGTATGCAAGAAGTTTTGCCGGAGTAAACTCGGCAGCAAGAACAGGCTTGAGCTATGAGAACATAGCAAAAACCGCACAGACTATGGTTAATAACATAGGTAAAAGCACAGCGAAATATCTTGCCGAAACAGGCAACGTTGTAGCACAGAAACAGAAGGTAAAGTATGACGAGGAATTAAAAAACTTACAGAGCAGACAGGCAAAGCGACTTGATAAAGCATCTGTAAAGAATGAAACAAACGGTACAGCTACAAAAGCACACAAGCGACTTGCAAGAACAATATCAAAAATAACCGGGTATACGGTAACGCTTGTTGACAGCACAAACGGCTACAACAACAAGCAGAACGGAAGAACAGCTATAGGCTCAATCAATTCTACGAAGGGTGAGATTGTGCTTGATATCGGAGAAGGCAACGTTGCCGCAACATCGTTGCACGAATCCGTACACTACATCCGCATAAATGCTCCCGAAGAATTTAATGCGATGGCGAAGTATGTAGTGGAATGGCTGACTCGCAACGGTGTGCTTGAGGAATATCTTGACCGTTACGCAAGCAGTTACAAATTAGATAACATCTATGACCTTACCGAAGAAATGACAGCCGATGTTGCAGAAGCACTTTTGAAGAATGCCGACTTCGTTGAGGATTTGTTTACCGATGAATCCTTCGTCAAGGAAATCTGTGGCGAAAACAGAACATTTGCAGAGAAGTTCGTTGATGCGTTAAAGAGCATTATCGAAGCTATCAAGAATTATCTTAAGAGCGGTGATGTAAACCATCTTATCGCAGGCAAAATCTCCGAAGATGCAAAGGCTCTTGAGGAAATCAAGAATCTGTGGGAGGATGGCTTAAAAGCGGCGGTTGATAATCATGCTAAGATCTCGAACGCAAAAGAAAACACCGATACACAGAGTAACGGTGGGGTGAAATATTCAAAAGCAGAAAAAAACGCTTTGACAAAAGAAGAATACAAGCGTGCAACAGCTGCATTTATGAACGGCGATACAAGTGCAATAATTGAAGATTGTGCTATTCGTGTAACGAATAAAAACGATGTGTACAAAATTAAGATTGTATGTTATAATTTATCTGACGATGAATTTGACTTTCAAATAACAGAAGTTTATCAGATAGAAAATTACGATTATAATATTCATAGCGAAAACGAAGATCCAGCGGTTATAATTGCGAAAGGAGTAAGAGATGGATACACGCAAAGAGAAATCGAGGCTTTATTACAAAACAATAAATTTGATGATGGACAGATATTCAAAAGATTCAGTCCTCAAAGCGGCAGATATTATAGGCTCAAAAAATCTACTGGACGAGGTGAACGTGTTAGTGGAGGAAAATCTTCCGGAAGTGGACTTTCTGAAGAAACTGAACAATCTGAAACAGAAAGCAAATTAAAATTTTCCCTCTCCGAACCTGTTGAAGAAAAAGGCAATCTAATAGCTGTACATAATATCTATACAGATAAACTCGTCAAGTCATTAAAGCTCGGCGGTTTCCCGATGCCCTCAATAGCAGTCACAAAAGCGGATATGGGACACGAAAATTATGGTGAATGCTCCTTTGTCTTTGACAAATCAACGATTGATCCGAAATCTGATAAAAGAAATAAGGTTTACGGCGGCGATGCGTGGACTCCAACATATCCGGCAATCGAGTATAAAGTAAGCGAAAAAATAGCGGACAAGGCACGAAGAAAATACTATGACTTATACAAACAGTATGGAGAAAAAGTCAGAGATATGTATCGCTACAGTGTCACACTTGAGGATACTCTCAATAGCGATGGCGGTGAGCAGAAAATGCTCGATAAATTATACGATGATGTTAGCATGATGCAGATATACAGGCTCGATCACGGTGAAGATGTTATCAGCAATGTTGTTAAGAGAGAAGAAAAACAGACACTTAACGAACAAGAAATTGCCTTGTCAAAGCAACTGCTTTCAACGTTCGGAAATAGAATAGAAGAAATAGCAGCAAGGAACGGCGAAAATCCTTTGCCAATAAGAAAAGCATTTTTCAACAAGTATCACGATGAGGTTACAGAGGCGTTTAAAAAATACTACAGAAGTACCGGAATGAGCATTGAAGAAGCTGAAGCAAAGGTAGCAAACACAAAGACGTTTACTTTTGTATCTTCGTTAGCAAAAGCGTTAAAATACAAGCACAACAAAGGTATTACCGTCACAGAAGATATCGACTATGAAGCAACAGATAAAGCTATTCGTGATAGTGTTGACCAGTCTGAGTATCGAAAATGGATTGACGGACTGTTTAAAGGTGCTGAAGAAAAGAGTGGCATATGGAACGGTAAAGATTTTTACACACCAAGCGGAAGAACTCGAAACTTTGATGCGCTCCATTACGAAGAAACTCTTGAGAACGTTGTTAAAGTAATGCGTTCTGAAATGAATGGTGACACTCTTTTTGGTGGCATGGGAATATGGGGCGTGGCGCAGAAAGAATACTCGTCTATTGATAAATTGAAATCAGACTCAGCTCGTTTGCAAAAAATGAGCGATGACGAATATTCAAACATAAAAAGTGGCTTTGCTGAACAGCTTAGCGAAGTGACTAAGGCAATCAAAAACGATTACTCCGGTAACGATTTCATTGATAGTGATATTGTCGCAGGTAATATTGTCGATGCAGTAAGAAAGTCAAAAACAAAGTCAGGCATAAAGAGTTATCTAAAGGAGTATTATCCCGATATAACCGACACGGCTGTAGACGATATCGTAAACCTTGTTCACGGCATTATGGAAATGCCGACAGGATATTTTGAAGCCAAGCCACAGAGAGTGGTACGCTTCGATGAAGTCAAGTATGCTGTTGTGCCTGAAACACTGGACGAGAACATAAAGAAACAGCTTTCCGAGTACGGCGTTCAGGTTGTCGAGTACGAAAATGGTAACGAGGAAGACAGAACAGCAAAACTTAATTCGCTTGACGATGTTAAGTTTTCTGTTTCCGAGCAGACATCTGCTGAATATGAAATGCTCAAACAGGAAAACAACGATCTCAAGGCACAGATAGAAGCGTTAAAAAAAGAGATGGAATTGACAAGCGGTCACACTGTAGATGCTGAAGCAGTAAGCAAACTTGCCAAGAGATATATCAGAGAATACAAGAGCAAAGCCAATGTTGAAGAAGTGTCTGCAAAACTCAAACAGATTTTTGAGTACATTGCGAATGAAGATGCAAATGCCGAAGAAGCAAACAAGGCAATGTTTGAGCTTGCATCACAGATAGTCAACAAATCAGAAACGTTGAACACTGAAATGCGTGATACATTCAAGGATGAGCTTGACATTATTCGTTCAGCGAGAATTTACGTTGACGATGCAACTAAAGCTGAGATAGAATCTCTGTACGGCGATTACAACACCTTCCGCAAGTCAATGTTCGGCAGAATGAAATTGACTACCAACAAAGAAAGTCACGGTCAAACAGTAGATATGCTTGTGCAGGAGCTTGCAGAGCTTGCACCGGGACAGTTTGATACAAACGTATCTGAGGGAGAATGTCTTGAACAGCTTGTCAGCTTTATAGAAGCAACAAAGCCGAGAATAGAAAATCCCTTCGGAGATTCTGTTGCTGAAGCGGCAAGCGAGTTAGCGTGGCAGATATTTGACGATTACTTTGATACTCCCGAAGTTAAAACGTTTGCCGACAAATACGAAGCAAAACTGCAGAAGGTTATCAACGAAAACCGTATAGCGAGAGCCGAATTACGCAAGGCTGAAAGGGCGAAAGCAAAAGCATTTTACGATGACAAGCTCAAGGCTCTGCGTGACGAGAAAAACGAAGCTATAGCTAAGTTACGCAAGGAGAAAAACGATAAGTACGATAACGATATTAAAGATTTGCGTGATGCTAAGGACAAGAAACTGAAAGAAGTCAGAGCTGACCGAGATGACAAGCTCAAGGCTCTGCGTGAATACTACAAGGAACAGCAGGAAAACAAGCGAGAAAAGGCGGCAGAAAACGAGTTAAGAGCAAGGATAACTGTTGAATACAAAAAGCTGTATAGAGATTTGATGACCAATAGCAAGGAACACCACATTCCCGAAATATACAAAGAATCGGTGGCAAACGTACTTGCAAGCATCGACCTTATAAGCAAAATCTCCAAGAACAAAGAGGCAAGAAAAGGAGAGATGTCTAAGGCGGCTCAAAAAATCAGCGATCAGCTCACCAAACTCAACGAATTCATCCTTCAGCATTCGATGTACGCAAGCAAAGAGAACGGGATAAATACTGAGGAATTATACAATTTCGATCCCGACCTTTCGTCTAACATTGAGGTACTCAAAAAATGCTTTGAATACTACGCAAACCACATACAGAACGGCACAAATGCTGTCCGTGATATGAGCCGTAAGGAAATGGAGGCTCTGTATAAAGTGCTTAAGGCTCTCCGCTACGCAGTTAAGACCGCAGACAAGGCTTTTTCTGCAAACATCAAGCAGAGAATAACTGAGCTTGCAGAGAATTCTATTGCTGAGATGGCAACGGACAAAACAAGAAATCCGTTCAACAAAAACAAGGGAGCGGAGGCTGTTGGTGCATTAGACACCTATCTCAATTCGCAAATGCTCGATGCGAGAAGTTACCATCGTGGTCTTGGCGATTCGGCTATGGAGATTTATAAAGCGTTCCGAGCAGGATTAAACACATACATCAGCCACATACACGAAATACAGGATTACTTTGCAAAGGTTCGCAAGGAAAGCGGTCTTAGTGAAAAGCAGTTTAAGATGCTGAGCGAAAAGTACGAAACCTACGAAACATCACACGGCAAAATAACAATGTCAAAGGCACAGCTTATGTCATTGTACTGCTTGTCAAAGCGTGAACAGGCTCTTGAACATATCTTCGGAGGCGGCATCAGACCGACAGACCTTAAAGGTGTGCGGCAGGCAAGACCGATACGCATATCTCCCGATGAGCTTACAAGCCTGCTGAAAAACCTTAACAGCACGGAGCTTGCAACGGCTGAAAAGCTGCAGAAGTTTATGGCTACAGCCTGTGCTAAGTGGGGCAATGAAGTAAGTATGGCTATGTACGGCTACGCTAAATTTGGTGATCCGCACTATTTCCCGATAAAGTCATCACAAACGGGCGTTGACACAAACGATCAGAATTCAGGCGGTGAAGCAGGGCTATACTCGATGCTTAATTACGGCTTCACGAAAAGCCTTGTTCCAAATGCGAATAATGCAATAGATATTGACGATATCTTTAACGTTGTCAGCCAACACGCACAGGAAATGAGCAGTTATAGTGCTTATGCAGGGGCTGTGGCAGACGGAATGAGATGGCTTAATTACAACAATCGTAAGACTGGCGAAACCGTCAAGCAATCAATGCTTCAGAAGTTCGGCACAAATTGCGAGAAATACTTTACAGAGCTTATCCGTGATATCAATCGCAACAAGCCTACGGGCAATTACGGCGGTGAGCTGTCAAGCCTGCTTGTATCTGCACAGAAAGCGGCGGCTATTGCCGGAAACCTTTCTGTTGTTATACAGCAGCCTACAGCGATTATGAGAGCTTGTTCAGTGTTAGACATCGACTTAATAGCAAAAGGAATTGCGATTGCTGCTACGCATTCGGTGAAATCAGCAAAGGAAGCCCAAGCACATTCGGAGATTGCTTGGTGGAAGTCGCAAGGCTTCTTTGAAACTAATATGGGCAAGTCGATGGACGAGATTATCACAGGCAGAAGCACAGCAAAAGACAAGGTTGTTGGCTTGGCGATGAAGCCTGCAGGCTTCGCTGATGACTTAACTTGGGGAGCAATATGGGAGGCTACAAAGCTATGGACAAAGAAATTCCATCCAGAAATAGAAGTCGGTTCGGATGAATTCTTCAGCATCACGAAAGAGAAGTTTGATGATGTTGTCGATCAGACTCAGGTTGTGGACAGTGTACTGCACAGACCGATGATATTGCGAAGCAAAAATGCCTTAGTCAAGATGGATATGTCTTTCATGGCAGAACCTCTTAAGTCGGCAAATCTGCTCAGAAACGCCATCGTTGATGTAAAGAACAAAAAGCCTAACGCTACAAAAAGGTTGATCCGAGTATACGCATCCTGCGTAATGGCAAACGTTTTAGCAGCGGCGGCGAAAGCTATTGTTATGGCTTTCCGTGATACAGGAGATGACGAGTGGCGTGAAAAGTGGCTTGAGTCATTCGTGGAAGATTTGCTTTCCTCACTTAATCCTGTCAGCATCATTCCGTTTGTCAAGGATATTCTCACGATGCTTGATGGTTACGATGTTGAGCGTACAGATATGTCAGCCACATCAGGACTTGTCAAGTTCATAATGC
>ERZ1026932.453-NODE-453-length-14468-cov-4.850968_pt1 | contig 14468 bp, 9 predicted proteins | sample MGYA00519570_ERZ1026932 | MGnify/ENA primary metagenome ERZ1026932 (study PRJEB26926, sample SAMN06164826) | human gut metagenome | biome: ENVO:00009003; feature: ENVO:2100002; material: ENVO:00002003 | host: Homo sapiens | place: USA | collected 2012 ... | reverse complement strand
GAGATCTAGTACGGTCTCGTGGGCTCGGAGATGTGTATAAGAGACAGGAGTGAAATTTGGAATATGGATTGAGCCTGAGATGGTGAATGAGGACAGTAATCTGTACAGAGAGCATCCTGACTGGGCTATCCAGATTCCGGGAAAGCTTCCTGTACGCTCAAGAAACCAGCTTATTTTAGACTTTTCGAGAAAAGAAGTCAGGGACAATATTTTCGATCAGATCTGTGCAGTGTTTGACCAGGGAAAAATCGACTACGTGAAGTGGGATATGAACAGAAGCATGGCTGATGTGTATGCAGGAAATCTTGCATACGACTATGTGCTTGGAGTGTATGATTTTATGGAGCGTCTGGTGACAAGATATCCGGATATACTTCTTGAGGGCTGCAGCGGTGGCGGTGGACGATTTGATGCAGGCATGCTCTACTACAGTCCACAGATATGGTGCAGTGACAATACAGATGCAATAAACCGTACAAGAATACAGTATGGCACATCGTTCTTCTATCCGGTATCATCCATGGGAGCGCATGTATCGGCAGTGCCAAATCATCAGACAGGCAGAGTGACAAGCCTTAAAACAAGAGGCATCACAGTCATGGCAGGAACCTTTGGCTATGAGCTGAATCCGGCCCTTCTGTCGGATGAGGAAAAGGAAGAAATCAGAGAGCAGATCAAGACCTTTAAGAAGTATGAGATGCTTATAAATGAGGGCACCTACTGGCGCCTTACAAGCCCATTTGAGGATGAGGTGGCTGCTTGGATGTCTGTCTCAAGGACAAAGGACAGGGCGCTTGTGAGCGTGGTTCGTCTGTATGCGGAGGCAAATGCGGCAGCATGCTATGTGAAGCTTAAAGGCTTGGAGTCTGATGCAGTATATATTGAGGAAAATACCGGCAGGCAGTACACAGGTGCAGCACTGATGAATGCAGGAATACCGCTTCCGTTTGCCGTAAAGGAGTATGAGGCATATCAGTTTTCATTTATCAGGCTTGATGAGGCAAAGAAGCTGTATGATGAGATAAAGAAGGTGTGCGGCAATCTAAAATTAAATGAGGCTGACACTGCAGATAGTGCTTCTGATAACCGTATTGTAATAAGCATCTACGGCGGCTCAGGCTCAGGAAAGACAACGATTGCAGCAGCCCTGCAGCAGTATTTTCTTAACGATAATACAGCCTGCTATGTGCTGACCGGGGACAATTATCCACACCGTATCCCGATGAGAAACGACGAGGAACGCCTTAATGTGTATAACGAGTCCGGCGAGGATGGCTTACGTGGATATCTTGGAACACCTAAGGAGATTGACTTTGACAGGATTAACAAGGAGCTTTCAGAGTTTAAGGCAGGAAAAGATATAATTGAGATAAAGCATATGGGCCGCGAGGACGGTGATATCTCATATGACGAGACTGATTTCACAGGAATTAAAGTGCTCATCTTAGAGTGGACCCACGGAGGAAGCGAATACCTTAAGGGTGTTGATATACCTGTATTTCTGGAGAGTTCGCCTGAGGAGACAAAGGCGCGCCGCATTAAGAGAGGACGTGACGAAAACGCCGCAAGCCCTTTCATATGCCGCGTGGTAGAATTGGAGCAGGAAAAGCTTGATTTGCAGGGAAAAAATGCGCGTATCGTAGTTGGAAAGGATGGCAAAGTCTATGAACAATAAACCTATGCTTAATGCATATCCTGACAGTCTGGGCGGTAAGCTTTCCGATATCGCAGCGCTGCTAAAAAAGAAGGAAATGCAGGACACATTTTCATCATTTTATATTCTGCCAAGCCTGTATCATTCGGATTTGGACCGCGGATTTTCGGTCGTGGACTACAATCTGAATGAGGAGCTTGCGACAATAGAGGATTTATCGCAATTGAAGGAGTTGGGGATTGACCTAAAGCTTGATTTTATTTTAAACCATGCTTCGGCACAGTCACCACAGTTCAAGGATCTGGTTGAAAAGGGCGATGAGTCTGAGTACCGGGATTTTTTCATAGACTGGAACAAGTTCTGGGAAGGTCATGGAGTCATGACGGACGAGGGCTACATACAGCCTGATGAGTCATGCTTAAAGCAGATGTTTTTCAGAAAGCCGGGGCTTCCGATTCTCATGGTGGAGTTTCCGGATGGACGAAGGGTGCCATACTGGAACACATTTTACCAGGAGGTGCATGGCAGAGAATATCTGGGGCAGATGGATTTAAATATAAAGTCCGAAAAGGTATGGGATTTTTATCGTGAAACACTTGAAAAAATAGCATCCTACGGTGCGGCTATTGTGCGGCTCGATGCATTTGCCTATGCGCCTAAGGCACCGGGGAAAAAGAATTTCCTGAATGACCCTGAGACCTGGGAATTTCTACAGCAGATCCATGAGCTTGCAGCTCCGCTCGGGCTGACTCTGCTGCCTGAAATACACGCGGCATATGAGGAGAAAATATACAAAACCCTTGCAGATAAGGGCTATGCCACATATGATTTCTTTTTACCGGGACTGGTAATTGATGCGATTGAGAACAGGAGAGCAGATTACCTTGCAAAATGGGCGCGTGAGGTTGTGGATGATAAAATCTCCACTGTCAATATGCTTGGCTGCCATGACGGCATACCTCTTCTGGATTTAAAGGGTCTGCTTCCGGAGGACGATATTCGCTCGCTTATAGATTTGATTGTATCCCGTGGCGGCATGGTCAAAAATCTTCACGGACAGAAGAATATATATTATCAGGTCAATGCCACATATTACAGTGCGCTTGGTGAGTCTGACAGCAAAATGCTTCTGGCCCGTGCTATTCAGATGTTCATGCCGGGCAAGCCGCAGGTATGGTATCTGGATCTCTTTGCAGGCAAAAATGACCATGAGGCGGTAAGACGCGCAGGAGAATCAGGACACAAGGAAATCAACAGGACAAACCTCAGTGCCTCCGATATTGGGGAGGCACTAAAAAAGGATGTTGTTGCAAAACAGCTTGAGCTGCTTCGCATGAGAAATACCCATAAGGCATTTGAGAAGGGGGCTGTCATAACAGTAGCAGGAGAAGGGCCAAAGCTCTCAATCCGCTATGATAACGGTGAAGCATATGCGCTTCTAACGGTGGATTTTGAAGCCGGAGCGTATGAGATAGAGCTGAGCTGATTTGTGTATTACTTATATGAAGCAGTTAGAATATATTTATCATAAAAGATGCGATATCAAAAAGGAACCGGATTTTCCGGTTCCTTTTTTGCTGCGTAGAATTATTAACATTCCAGTATTTATCAGCTGTTAAGTATGTGTAAACGATTTCATGAATTAGCTTTGAAAACCTGTACTTCTGGTGTTTATATTGCACTCAAGCAAACGAGCTACAGCCGTTGCTGGAAGAAGCAAAAGAAGTGGATGGCTCATAGAGGATAATAAAGAAAGAGAGGTTCATGATGTTAAATGTCATGGACCTCTCTTTCTTTAGGGGAAAATTATAAATGTTTCAAATAATTTTCTACATTCTGATACTCAACGCCATTTTCCATGACGGAATCTTCACCACGATAGAGCACACATCGCTTGGTAATCTGGCCAAATCTCTGACTTGTTTGATTCAGTTTCTCTTCGTCAACTAAGAAGCGGGCTTGCATTGGAACAATTTTCGAGCTGTGTTTTATTTCGTAGCATTCACATGTATTGAGTTTAGCATCGTAAATTACCATATCGTATTCGCCGACAGCAAATTGCAATTTGAAAACACGTTGATGCCTTTTAGCCGATTTGAATGTTTCTAAAAGTACGATGTCTTCCATCATACGACCACGCACTTCTTCCAAAATACGTTCAGAAACTAACATTTTTTCGTGCTCGCTCAATGTAGAGAATAATTCATCTTTTGTCAAAGAATGAACCAATGCCTGTGCCTGGCAATAACGCATGCCTGGTTGCGTGAATAAAATATTCTCTAGTGGTTCGGCACTTGGAATTACCGTTTCTCGTGGAACGTCAACAATCAGGTCAAGTGCTTTCAAATATTCTTTGATTTCCTCTATGTGAGCATTTGTAATACCAATAGATTGTTCTTCTTTATTGTGAATCTCCAACATATCCATTAATCGTTTGGTTACTGCTTCTGTATCGATTTTATCCAAAATATCTGTACGCTGTTTGGGATTACGATCTCTTCGCAAAACATCAGCAGCTGAACCCAAATCATGAGATTTGAATTTGTCGGTCAGAATACGAATAAGGAAACGATGATTCATATCCTCAATGATTCGATTGATAGCACCTGTTAGTTCACCTGCCTCATAGAGTGATTGGAGATGACGGAAATATCCTCCGTCTTGACAACAACTCAGGGAGTGCTGGATATTTTTACAGATTGCGGTATCGATATAACGCCGTGTGGATTCGTCATCACGGAACGAAGCATCCTCTGAAATAACGTCTTTATCATCAAAATCCAGTTCTCCTGCACGAAGTGTGCCGCCATAGCGAATATACTCGTCAATACTGTCGATACCGAGTAAACGACTATGTTCACGGAATGGAATAAAGGTAGTGTGAATCGTAACAGCTCGATCATAAAGTTCCTGATGAAGCGCAAACCAAAAGCCAAGAGAATCTGTTCCGGATAAAACAATTTTCATACCTTGTGCAGCGTAGATATCAGAGAATAGTGCTGCTGAATCAATAAAGTCGGGCATTAGGGTTACTTCGTCAATAAAAACATATTCATATCCCAGATCAAGGAGTTTGCCCAAATCACGATTCATCGCTGCCATGGTATCGCTCCCTTTTGCTTTGATGTATGCTGATTTTGCGGACTGTGATGGAGTCATTCCTAAAACAGCCTGACGCAGCATTGTTGTCTTTCCTGTTCGTCGCAGACCAAATACCAAGCATACACGATCTGTTTCCTCACTGTTTAAATATGCCTGTAACTGTCTGAAACAATCACGTTTTCCCCAGTTTTTTACACCTTTTGTCAGTGCCAGAAGACGTTCTCCGATAATGACAGAAGTTTCAAAATCTGTAGATTTAGATGGATCAATAGAACTGTGTTGTTTCAGTTCTTTCAATTCTTCTTGAAGCTGTTTGCGCCTTTCAACACCTGCAAAAATTTCTTCGCGTTCGTTCTTTTTAATGTACTTGCTTTTGCTTTTTCCATTCTCTGTCCATTGCAGATAAGGCTGCTCTTTGCCGTAAATTTTCTTCATGTTGATAGAACCTTGTGGTAAGGCTGCTATCTCGTTTTCTAATTCATAAATTCGTTTGTAGATATCCATAATATCACCCCGTTTCTTACAATCTATTATAACCCATTTTGAGTGAAACATCAATGGGTTATAATGGGTTATAACGTCAAAAAATGTGGAAGTGAAACGACTACTTTTTTGTCGTGAACAAAAGATTGTGAAATCAAGATGGATAAAGTATAATAATCATAAGTTATTTTTCTGGGAACTATGCGTATTGTTGTAAAAAACAACGGCATTGTAGTATAGTTAAAATGTATTGATAAGCCGGAAGAGCTGCTGCAGATATAAGAGGTAACAATATGGAATACGAACACATAACCCACTCCTTCGAGCCTGTCTATGATGAAAACAGCCGCATACTGATCCTCGGCACTCTGCCGTCCGTTGCATCAAGGGAAAACAATTTCTATTACGGACACAAGCAGAACCGTTTTTGGAAGCTGCTTGCGTATCTGTTGGATGAACCGGTGCCGGAGACGATAGATGAGAAGAAATATATGCTGTTTAAAAACCACATAGCCATATGGGATGTGATACAAAGCTGTGATATCAAGGGTTCGAGCGACAACAGTATCAGAAATGTGGAGCCGACAGATATAAGAAAAATCCTTGAAACAGCCGATATAAAACAGGTCATTGCAAACGGAAATAAAGCAGGGGCACTTTATAAGAAATATCAGCTTCCGCTGACAGGCATGGAGGCAGTCACGCTGCCGTCCACAAGCCCTGCAAATGCGGCATGGACCTTTGAAAAACTGTGCGCAGCATGGGGAGATATCATAAAAGTGTAAAGGGGTTAACGGGCAGAATCAAAACCAGATGAAAAGGAAATGATGATTTGGATGTATGGAATAGTTCTTTTTTACAACATTATACTCTCGTTGCAGTAGAGGAAAATTTGCTCGTTGGATTTGGCGATATAGATAAAACTGGCTATCTTGATAGGCTGTATGTTCATAAAACATGCTTATTCTACTTCTAAGGGGTGTTAAAATGTTAGATTATCAGTTAGTATCATCTTAAAGGAGGGATACTATGGATCTCATAAAAACAGGAAAATATATTGCTGACAAGAGAAAATCGTTAGGATTAACCCAAAAACAAGTTGCGGAGAAACTTGGGATGAGTGACAAATCTGTTTCAAAATGGGAACGAGGGATATGTTTGCCGGATGTATCTGTTTATATTACGTTATGCGATATGTTGGGAATCAGCATAAATGAGTTTTTTGCAGGAGAAGATATTAGGGAAGAAAATTATATACAAAAATCAGAAGACAATTTAATTCGAATTGCCAAGGATAGTAAATATAAGATAAAAAATCTAAAACGATCAATAATAGGACTAGCACTCATTGTATTGATTACATCATTTTCACTTGGGATGATTCTTGTTCAAAAATGTAGTTACCCAAAGAATTATATTACAGCGGTAGACAAAGAAGGGACAGAGATGAAAACCGCAGAGTTATTATCTGGAGTGGATGGTGCCTTTTTATTCGATTATCACACAAATGAGAAGTTTCAGTCATTGACCATATTTATATCAGAGTATCATTTTGGAAAATTGGCAGCAAAAAATAAAATTGCAGAGTTATCTTACGAAGAGGTTGAATCTCCGACGGAAGGTAAGATTGTACTTGTACCGGATTTTGAGGAATTTGAGGTGAAGCTTATAGTTGCAGACACGTCGACCAAATATTCTACGACGATTCCTATTCTGGAAAAAGTAGAAGGAAGAGAATATTACGGAAGATCCGCAACACAAATTGAAGGAAAAGTTTCGATTCAAAAAAATTCAGAGCAAGGGTTGGCAGCATTTATTTATGGAAAAGATGGTCTGAGCACAACGCCTATTCAAAATATTGAACAAGGAGAAATTGACCAACAAAATGATTACATATACTTTATATCGTTTCAATTCTCAGAATAGTATTGTATTAGTTTAGTCAATAAAACATAAATTGGTAATTTGAGCCGCCAAAGTACAGGCGGCTCTATTTTTGACTAAAAGGAAGAGTAAAACGATAGACGCAAAATGTTTGTGCTTCCCAATAGATGAGAGTATAATGGAATTATAAAGGGAACTGATAGACAGATTTGAATTTGGAGGGATAATGAATTGTCAATAGAATATAAGAGATTGACTGAAAATGAACTGGATATTTTTATTGAAATGAGAATAAATCAATTAAGAGAAGAAGGCGCAAAAGAAGATATTGATTTAAAACCTGCCTTAAAAGATTATTATAGTCGTCATATGACAGAAGGTACATTCGTATCTTGGATAGCTGTTGACGGCAACAAGATAATCGGAACAAGCGGTATGTCATTTGTTGAAAAGCCCCCATATTTCAGTTGCCCAAGCGGAAAAATTGGACTGTTATCAAGTATGTTTACTGAACCTGATTACAGACGGATGGGAATTGCAAAAGAGCTTCTGCACAGAGTTATAGAGGAAGCAAGAAAATATGGCTGTGGTTCAATACAGATTACTGCTTCTGATATGGGGGTAAAATTATATAAAGCGTATGGATTTGTTCATAATGGAAACTTTATGCAATACAAATTATAAAGTCAAATTCCAGTAATACTGAGAGATTATAAAAGAGCGGAAGCTTTGATTTTTTTTGTTTTTCATAATAGTATCATTATGGTATAATAGAGACATTAAAATCGAAATTTTGCGTAGAGGAACAAGGCTGAGGTAAGAGGTAATTTTCTATGAAAGTACATTACAAAGGAGTTTTATGTAATCTTGCCACATATCGTGTTATGGGAGAAGATAAACCTGCATTATATTATATTGATAGTCCAGATCAAGAAACAATGCTTAAAGCAGGATTTGTAGATGTTCAGCCCTGCTTATGGGTCAAAGTATTAACCGATGAGGAATATAATGAAATTACTAATATTTTGTATTAAATAGACAACTCCCAGTTTGTCGTAAACATTTACATACTATTGTTTAGAAAAAACAGTTCCGTTTATCCCCTCGAATTTCTCCTATAAGTGAAGGAACAATTTCTGACTTTATGACAGGGTTACATTCCCTGTCATTTTTATGGTCATTTATAGAAAAGAACAGGGGTTTACGAACCTTGCACACTATACCGATGATGGGGATAGCGGCACACTTTTTTGGATGAAATATCTGCAGATATTATGTATATATTTGACATATGCCAATGCAACCATATATAATTGTTTGTATTTGGGATAATAATCAGTAATCAAGGGGTATAAAAGATACATGAAAACAATAGAATTTGATACACATTTCTACAAAAAGCTGTGGACACTCATGGTCCCGATAATGGTGCAGAATCTGATGCTGGCGCTGGTGGCTGTGGCGGATGCTTTCATGCTTGGAGGACTGGACCAGAACTATATGTCAGCGGTTTCGCTTGCCACACAGATACAGTTCATCCAGAACATGTTTCTATCAGCGGCGACAGCGGGCCTTGCAATACTCGGAGCGCAGTATTGGGGCAAGCAGGATATAAAGGCGCTCGATGACATATTCGCTCTTGCAATCAGAATATGCTGTGTAGTATCAGTACTGTTTTTCGTGGCATGTGCATTCTTTCCTCGATATCTGATGCTCATTTTCACAAACGAGCCTGTGCTTATAGATTATGGTGTAAGTTATCTGAAAATAGCCTCTTTTTCGTATCTGTTGACGGGCTTCTCGCAGTGTTATATAGTCATGATGAAGATATCAGAGCATGCAGGGACTGCGGCGGCAGTCAGCTCGATTACAGTGCTAATAAATATCGTGCTGAATGCTGTGTTTATCTATGGTGCATTTGGCATCGAGAGCATGAATGTGAGGGGAGCGGCAATTGCCACGCTCATATCAAGAGTGCTGGAGCTTATGCTTTCAATCACATTTTCTTACAGACCGGGATATATCAGGCTTAAAATCAGGGAGCTTTTGGTGAGAAACAAGGAACTGTCAGCAGATTTTATGAAGTGCTCCGGACCGATTCTCGGAGCAAGCCTTGTATGGGGAATAGGCTTTACATCGTACTCTACATTTATGGGACACATGGGAACAGACGCAGCAGCGGCCAACTCCGTCGCAGCGGTTGTGCGTGATATCATTTGCTGTCTCAGTGCAGGTATATCAAGTGCAGCAGGCATTATGATAGGAAATGAGCTTGGTGCAGGGAATTTAAAGCGTGGAAAAGCATATGGCATCAGAATGGCAAAGCTGTCATTTTTGTGTGGAGCTGTTATGACAGTGCTTATGGCGGTTTCAGCACCGGTGATTTTACATTTTGTAAAGCTCACACCGCAGGCTGCAGAGTATCTGAAGCAGTTATTCGGTGTACTTGCCTTCTACATGATTGGACGATCGGTAAATGAAATCATCATAAACGGTGTCTTTGGTTCGGGAGGAGATACGATGTTTGATATGTACTCTCTTGCTGTGACGATGTGGGGCATAGCAATACCGCTTGCAGTTGCAGGCACATATTTTTTGAACTGGCCGGTGGTTGTGGTATATGCGTGCACCTGCGTGGATGAGGTTGGAAAGATACCATGGACACTCATACATTTTAAAAAATACAAGTGGGTAAAGGATTTGACAAGATAATGGAAAATGTATGAAAACAAGCGTGTGCGCAGGGAGTAGATCGGATTTAGCGCTAAACTGATTTGAACAAAAAGAGGATATTGAATTGCGGCATCAGCTGTCAAGGGATAACGTAATTTATATGGGAGGGAGCATTTCATGCAGGAAATATACAGAGTAAAGACAAGTCCGGTGGCATTATCGGACAATATGATAATAGGTGAAAAATACAGGATTACAGTTCTGACAGAAGCCCTTGTCCGTCTGGAATACAGTGAAGATGGCGTATTCGAGGATAGGGCAACACAGACAGTATTGTTCAGGGATTTTCCAAAGACCGGCTATCATGTGGTGCGTAACGCTGATGGAATTGAGGTTCATACATCAATGCTGCACCTGATATATAATGAGAAGGAGTTCTCATCACACGGACTGAGTATACAGATTAAGGGAAACCTGAGCGCATATCACAGCATCTGGCATTATGGCGAGAAGGTGCATGATTTGCAGGGTACAGCGCGTACACTTGATGACGTAAACGGAGAGGTTGAGCTTGGACACGGTGTTGTTTCACGCTTTGGATATTCAATTCTTGATGACAGTAAATCACAGATTTTACTTGACGATGGATGGATTGAGCCAAGAAAAAAAGGTGTGTCTGATTTGTATTTCTTTGGATATGGACATGATTATAAACAGGCGCTCAATGATTTTTACAGGCTTTGCGGCAAGACTCCGATGCTTCCGCGATATGCACTGGGAAACTGGTGGAGCAGATATTATAAATACTCAGAAGAAAGCTATATGGAGCTGATGGACAAATTCGATGAAAAGAATATCCCATTCACGGTAGCAGTAATAGATATGGACTGGCATCAGGTTGATGTGGACCCTAAATACGGAAGCGGATGGACAGGATATACTTGGAACAAAAAGCTTTTCCCGGATCCGAAGCGCTTTCTTGGAAAGCTCCATGACAGAGGAATGCATACGACCCTGAACGTACACCCTGCGGATGGTGTGCAGGGCTGTGAAGAAATGTATGTTGATATGGCAAAGGAAATGGGCGTGGACTATGAAAATGAGGACCCGGTTGTATGTGATCCGGCAAGCCCAAAGTTTATGGATGCATATTTTAAGTATCTTCATCATCCGAGAGAGGCTGAAGGTGTGGATTTCTGGTGGATTGACTGGCAGCAGGGCAGCAACTGCAAGGTTGAAGGATTGGATCCGCTATGGATTTTTAATCATTTTCATTATCTCGATAATAAAAGAGACGGCAGGCGTCCAATGACATTTTCGCGCTATGCAGGTCCGGGAAGTCATAGATATCCGATTGGATTTTCGGGAGATACACATATTACATGGGAGTCGCTTGATTTTCAACCGTATTTTACAACGACAGCGACAAACATCGGATATGGATGGTGGAGCCATGATATTGGCGGACATATGCTTGGCTACAAGGATGATGAGCTGACAGCCAGATGGACACAATATGGTATATTCTCTCCGATAATGCGTCTGCACAGCTCATGCAGCGAATTTAACGGCAAGGAGCCGTGGCGATTTAAAAAAGAGACTGAGGAAGCGATGGAGGCGGCGCTCAGACAGAGGCATTGTATGATTCCGTATCTGTATACCATGAACTATCGCAGCTATGCCGAGAATATGCCGCTGATTGAGCCTATGTATTATGAGTATCCTGAAAATGCAGAGGCTTATGAGGTAAAGAATCAGTATTTCTTTGGCAGCCAGCTTATGGCAGCACCTGTTACAACTCCACGTATTAAGGGACTTAATGTGGCAAAAACCAAAGTATGGTTCCCGGAGGGCATCTGGTATGATATCTATACAGGCATGCGCTATGATGGTGGAAGAATGCTGGAGGTTTACAGGGATTTGAGCAGCATACCTGTGTTTGCGAAGGCTGGAGGCATACTTGTGTGTGCAGATGCTGATGAGCTTGATGCAAGATCTGTTATCAAAAATCCTGATGTATTATGTGTCAGGGTATTCCCGGAGGCTGATGGTGAGTTTGAGCTATACGAGGATGACAATGAATCCTGCGGATATGTGGATGGCAGATGTGTGACCACAGCTATGAAATATTCTGCGGATAAAGATATGTTTGTCATTTCTCCGGCAGATGGAGATACATCATTAATACCTGACAACAGAACCTATAAGCTTGTCTTTGAAAGAAGAACCGAGGCAGCAGCCGATAAGGTAAAGGTATCTGTGGATGGTAAAGAGGTATTGGCAAAGAATAAATATGATAAAGAAAACAGAAAGCTCATCGTTACTGTAAATGCATCGACAGCGAGCAAAATAAGCGTTGCAATATCGAAAGACACAGTAGCGCTTGATAATCAAATCGAAAAAAGATGCTTTGATTTCCTGAATCAGGCAGAGATAGGCTTTGTGCTAAAGGATGAAATCTACGGTCTTATTACATCGGGAAAGAAAACAACAGTGATTTTATCAGAGCTCAAGGCAAAGGAGCTTGATACAGAGCTGTATGGTGTATTGACAGAGATACTTACAGCCAGAGGCTATTGATTTTAAATTTGTATTTTGTAGAAAGTTGCTGGCTACACTGTTAGATGTGAACAGTAACAGTCACCGGTCATACTAGGTGTGACCGGTGACTTTCTTTGTTGTAAAAATTAAAATTGATGATACTATTATAGTAAACAGAAGTATTTTTATAAGAAACATCAGGAGAAACTATATAATTCAAGGGAGGATTATGCAATGGGAAATTCATATAAGAACTGTAAAATACAGGACAACACAGCAGAGCTGATCTACGAGAAAGGCAGTCTGTTTGTTACCATATTTGAAAACAACATAGTGCATGTTGCACAAAAACCCGGCATCGAAAGTGTTGCAATAGAAGAGGGCTTTATTCCGAAGGCTGCCACACCGGACGTGACCTGCAAGGATACGTCTGATGCCAAGGGGACCGCAGCAGAAGCCGGTGTAAGCGATGCAGCAGTTAAAGCAGTCATAAGTGCAAGGGATATTACTGTAAATGTAAAGGATAACGAGAAGCTTGATATTTATTACAAAGGGAAGCTTGTGCTTTCAGATTATGAAAAAGCACGCAAAAAGAGTGAGAAGAATCCGTACGAGGATCTTGCCATCGCAGAGCTTGAGGGACATACTGTCGGAAAAGATGAAGAAAAAACTGACTCTGTTACCATCATCAAAAAGCTTGGAAAGGATGATGCTGTTTACGGTCTGGGAGATAAGCCGGGATGCCTCAACAAGCGTGGATATTCATATGTAAACTGGAACACGGATGATCCTGCGCCACATGTGGACAGCTTCAAATCGCTGTACAAATCCATACCATTTTTTATTGTGCTGGGCGATGAATATTGCTATGGAATTTTTGCGGATAATACCTACAAGACAACCTTTGATTTCGGTTATGAAAACACAGATTACTATTTCGTCGAGCATGAGAAGGGTGAGCTGGACTACTATTTTATGCCGGGAAATGATATGGCAGAGGTGGTAGGACTTTACACATCACTGACAGGCACCACACCGCTTTATCAGAGATGGATATACGGCAGCCATCAGAGCCGCTGGGGCTATTACACACAGGATGAGGTGCTTGATATAGCTGACAAATTCCGCGAGCTTGATATCCCATGCGATGTGATACATATGGATATCGATTACATGAACGGCTACAGGGTATTCACCTTTGATGACAAGAAATTCCCGGATGTAAAGGGGCTTTCAGAGAAGCTTGCTGACAGGGGGGTAAAGCTCATATCCATCATTGACCCGGGTGTGAAGAAGGATGAGGACTACTTCATGTACAAAGAGGGTATGGAGATGGATGCATTTGCACATGATACAGATGGCAGTGTATACGAAAATGCTGTCTGGCCGGGAACATCGGTATTTCCGGACTTCACAAAGCAAAGCGTCAGAAGCTGGTGGGGAGACAAGACAAAGATACTTCTCGAGCACGGTATCAGTGGCATATGGAATGATATGAATGAGCCTGCAAGCTTCAACGGACCACTGCCGGATGATGTGCAGTTTGAGTATGGAGCACATGAAAAGGTTCACAATATTTACGGACATTTTATGGCAAAAGCCACATATGAGGGACTTGCGAAAAATGATGGTGGAAAACGTCCGTTTGTACTTACCAGGGCTGCATATGCCGGAAGCCAGAAATACTGCGGTGGCTGGACCGGAGATAATCACAGCATCTGGGCGCATATAGCACTTTCGCTCGAGCAGGTGTGCAATCTGTCAGTCAGCGGACTTGCCATGTGCGGCAGCGATATAGGCGGTTTCGGAAGTGATACTACACCGGAGCTTCTTGTCAGATTTTATGAGGCAGCAGTATTTGTGCCGTTTTTCAGAAATCATTCAGCGATGGGAACACGCAGACAGGAGCCGTGGCAGTTTGATAAGGAGCTTTTAGAGATTTACCGCAAGTATGTAGAGCTTCGATATCACTTGCTTCCATATATCTACGACTGCTTCTTTGAAAGTGAGCAGACAGGCCTTCCTATTATGCGTCCTCTTATGTTAAATTTCGAAAAGGATGCAGAAACTTACGAAATAAATGATGAGTTCATGGTAGGCGAGTGGCTGCTTGCTGCCCCAGTTGTAACAC
>ERZ1026932.446-NODE-446-length-14659-cov-13.497809_pt1 | contig 14659 bp, 9 predicted proteins | sample MGYA00519570_ERZ1026932 | MGnify/ENA primary metagenome ERZ1026932 (study PRJEB26926, sample SAMN06164826) | human gut metagenome | biome: ENVO:00009003; feature: ENVO:2100002; material: ENVO:00002003 | host: Homo sapiens | place: USA | collected 2012 ... | reverse complement strand
GATTGGCAGTCCATTATTAAGTTTTTTATTATGTTCCCTTTGTACACCGTTGCAATGTTTTATATTGCAACAAATCTGCATTAAAAAAGGACGCAGGATTTCTCCCACGCCCTCACAACTATCTGGCTTTATCTTCCATTACCTTCGCTACTTCCTTATGTGCCAATTCCTGTTTCACCTCATCCACGCCTCTAGCCTCAAATGCATCTGCATTATACTGATACTCCTGTGGTTCAGCAACCATCGGTAAATATACAACCTCTTCTTCCACTCGCTCAGCTTCTGCCCTCTCCGGCTCTGTCTGTTCCTGCTTCTTCATATTCTCCATATGCTTTTCCTTATCAAGCTTCACATTCATAGCCAGATTATCCAGCTTATCAATAGATGCATCCAAATGAAGTTTCATTGATACAAGCATCTTTTTCACTGCTTTCATCGGAGCAAGTACTGCCTTTGTAATTGGATGTTTCTGCTCTTTCTGAGAATAATCTACCTCCGGTTTGTCAGCAAAAGTACGGAATGCATTAGCTGCTGTCTGCCCGGCTTCACGAAATTCTTTTGCAAGAAGTGCTGTCTTTGCTATATCCTTATCCGTGGTCTTAATTGCGCCTCTTACATTCTCTCGGATATCAAGAAGCCTTTTCTTAATTCCTAAGAACTCCGACACCCTGTATAATGCAGTTCTTCCCTTTGCCTTTCCTTCATCAACTACGCTCTTTGCTGTAGATTTGACCTGTGCTTTCACTTCCAATACCTGCGACTTTATCTGCTCACGTCTGGTATTAAGTCGCTCCTGTGCTTCCGACAATGCCTTTTTAGCATTATTGACAAGTGTATCTTCCTGCATTTCTTTGATCTGGTTCTGCATATTGGTTAGTTCTTCCGTCATGGAATCAATCTTTTTCTCCAGTCCATCCACATAGCTGCATATCTCAAATACATCATTTGCCTGCTCTTTCATGGCATTTTTCTTTAATAATTCGAGAAGTTCCCTTATGACCTCCTCATTGGTAAGTGTTTTTCCTGCTTCCATATCCATTCTGTTTCCTCCATTCTGTAAATGGGGCAGCCTTGGCCGCCCCTGTTCTCCGATTGCTAATTATCGAAAGGGTGTTGCCTCTTTGTCCTTCTCTTTATCGGGATTGCCATGATGTTTCTCAGCACTCTCCCTAGCTTTTTCATTGCTCTTATCCTTTGCTTTCTCATATTCCGAGATAATCTCATTATAGAGTTTTTCCCTGAAATCCTTTGTGACCGGATAGCAAACATCCTGGTAAATAGGCTTACCCTGCTCATCCACCTGCTTTGTTTTATAAGAAGGCATTGATACAAAGATTTTCTCTTTGCCTTGCACGATATTGATGTTATTTACGATGAAACTGTTTTCAAAATAAATGCGTGCAAGTCCCTTGATGTTACTGCCTTCCCTCTCATAAGGTGTCACAGTTACGGAAAACTCAGGCATTTCCTGTATTCTGTCCCGCTTCTGTGTCTCCTCTTTCTCCGGTTCCCTGATTCTTGCATAGGCATCAAGGATATTGGTATAGAGTTCCTCACGAAACTCTGCTGTGATAGGATTGCACACATCCTTATAAATCACACCATTGCTTTCATCACGCTCATTGGAGCGGTATCTAGGCATTGATACAAAAAGCTCTCCCTTGTCCTTATTCTCAAGGATTGCAATATTGGTGATCTTAAATGAATCACCAAATACCACTGTTGCAAATCCTTTGATATTGCTGCCCTCTTTTGCCCTTACTTCGTTTACCTTAATTGAATACTTCATATGCTATTCCTCGCTTTCTTTTTGTTCTTTGTTTTGCTCCGGTATGATAAACTCACACCAAAGCTGTTCTATCTGTTCACAAGACAATCTGCCATTTAACCAGTTGCCAAGTGTAACGACCATTCCGTCCTGCTCATAGTAGAGCCACTCCTGTGTTTCAATGTTCCCCTCATACACGATGGTCACATCAAAATCAGGCATAAATAATCCTTCCTCTGCATCCCATACACAGGCTATTCCCTGTCTGAGTGTCAGATTCAGGCTTTCGACATACACAGACCAGCCGCTTACGACTATCTGAAATTCATCATCAATCTCTGCAATATCATCCTCGATGTCAATTAGCTCTTCTATTTCCGATACTGCCTCTTCTATCTCACCTAACCGGTATCTCTTATTCATCCATCACCGCCTCCTTATAAATGCACCTGACTACAAAACGCATGGTTCCTTTCTGGGAACAGGTAAAAAGAGTTAGTTCTTTTTCATCGCCCTGTGTCTTGATGCTGTTATCATACGGATTTACTACCTCTGTCTCTGTTACCTCATAGATATGCTTCAGCCCATTTTTGTCGGTTATCATTACTTCATCACCTATGGATATCTGACTTAGTGGTGTAAAAAATGTGCCATATCTGCTGCCATTGTGACCGCACAATACACAGTTGCCACTCTCCCCAATCCCTGCTGTTTCTTCTATATGACCGATCCCGGCATTAAGCACTTTACTTGTGGTTCCTTCCATTACCGGATACCGGATATCTATGCCCGGTATCTCAATGATACCGATAACACCGCCTTCTTTAAAAATGGCTTCATCCTCTTCACTAATGGAGGTTTGCTCTTCCTCCACATCTGTTTCTTCATCGTAATCATCCTCCAATGTCTGCTCAAATTCACTTATGAGCTGTTCTGTCTGTTTTTCTCCTGTTGCCCGCCAGAAAAAAGGGACTGCCATAATGGCAATCCCTGCTGTAATCAGTAGTCCTGCGACCACTTTTCTTATGCTCATATTATTCACTCTCCTATCGTGTTCTGCCCTCTCTGTCGGCTGGATAAGCACCTTTATCCTCTGCTACAATTGCTGCAGATTCCATCCTGTCATCTGCTTCTCTTTCTTCCTCCGGTCCGCTCAGGTCTGCATCCACAGCCTTTGCGTTCTCAAGGTCAAGCTGGGCATTCAGTTCACACTGCCTTGACAGCTTTTCTTCCAGTTCCTTGCTGTATGCAAATGGCTTGTCATACTCTGCCTTTGATGCTTCAAGGTCATTCTGGTACTGCTCAATCTTCTTTTCTAAGAAATCAATGTTCTCATGGAGTCCATTGAACAGGTTTTCCAGCTTTACCATGCTGCCGACCGGACTTGTGGAAAGTTCTGCCTTGTACTCAGTCTTTCCACGAAGCACCATATAATTGATACCAAGGAAGTTCTTTTCCACAAGCAGCTCAAATCCATGGAACTTGCCGATTGCAGTTGTCTCTCCGGTCTTACATTTGCTGATTGCTTCAAGCATCATCGTTCCTCCATCCACACGCTCTGTGTAGGTTGCTTTGCCTATGGTAATGGCAAATTCCGGATTATCAATCAGTTCTTTATCCCTTGCCTTTACATCTTCTCTTACATTGGCAAGCTTTTCTGTTGCTGTCTTAATAAGCTTCGGGTACTTAATCATAAAGTTATCCTGCAATCCATATCTCTGATTGTCATAGGATGCCTTTAAGAGCTTTAATCTCTGGACATCATTGTCAATCTCCATCTTTTCCTTGATTAAAGGATTGCCTGTGGCAACCGCTTTAATCTCTGCATAGGAAAGTGTTGCCTCATCGATATCCTCACAGCTTCGGCTTACAGCCTTGCTTGTCATGACCTGACTGATGAATCGCTGCTTATTTTCAACAAGCGACCAGTTGTATGCATCAAAAGTTCCTTTGGTGACATATCTATAGATTGCCACCTCTTCATTTTCGTTGCCCTGCCTGATGCCTCGTCCTTCCCTCTGTTCAATGGAGCTTGGCTTCCAAGGACAGTCCACATGATGCATTGCAACCAGATGTGTCTGAACATTAACGCCAGTACCACATTTATCTGTAGAACCTATAAGCACTTTTTTCTTACCTGTTCTCATTTCCTTAAATAGTGCATCCCTCTGTGCGTCGGTCTTTGCATCATGGATAAATGCTATCTCCTCTGCCGGAATACCATACTGTATCAGTGTTTCCTTCAGATAATCGTAGATGGTAAAATCCTTATCCGGTCCCGGTGTGCCGATATCCGAAAAAATAAGCTGGCAGCCTATATGACCGTTGGCATTTCCTTTCTCATATTCTTTCCATACATTCTCCGCTACCTTATTGAGCTTTCCATCTGGATTATTTGGTGCGTCCTTATCAATCAGCCTTGCATCTGTTCCGAGTAATCTTGCCTCATGAGTAATCTTTAGGAAGTTGTCCACACTTGGATCAACTCCACCACCTCTGATACGCTCTGCCCTCACAACAAAGTCCTCCATAACCTGCTTTACATACCAGTCAGGCTCCGACTCCACTATGATAGGCTTCCCGCCACGGAGGGCTGGCACATCAAGGTCAAGCATGTCCGCTGTCTGCACATCAGCTACCTCCCTGAAAATATTCATAAGCTCCGGCAGATTCGTAAACTTATTGAATCGGCTCTTAAAACGGAATCCGCTTCCCTCTACAGTAAGCTCCAGTGCTGTTGTCACTTCACCAAAGTTCGCTGCCCATGAATCAAAGTGATAAATCCCCATCTCTTCAAGTGCCGCTTTCTGTAAGTAAAGCTGCATGACATACATCTCACACATGGTATTGGATATCGGTGTACCTGTTGCAAATACAATGCCCCTGCCATCATTTATCTCTGACAGGTACTGGCATTTAAGCTGCATATCCGTTGACTTTTTAGCCCCCGAACTGCTGATGCCTGACACATTATTCATCTTGGAAAAAATCGCAAGGTTCTTAAAATTATGCGCCTCATCCACCATAATAGAGTCAACACCAAGCTCCTCAAAGGTTATAAGGTCATCCTTTCTGCTCTCATCAGATAAAGATTTCAGCTGTTCCTCCAGCTTTTTCTTCTGGCTTTCCATCTGTTTTACAGTCCAACGCTCTCCGTTACGTTCCTTCATCTCATCAATCGCATAGCTGATTTCATCAATCTGCTCATTAAGCATTCGCTCCTTTCTCTCTGCGGAGATTGGGATTTTCTCAAACTGCGAGTGCGACATAATGATACAGTCATAGTCACCTGTCGCAATCCTTGATACAAACTGCTTTCTGCGGCTCTTTTCAAAGTCACGCTCTGTGGCAACTAAGATATTAGCTGATGGATAAAGCCTTAAAAACTCTGATGCAGTCTGACCGATAAGCGGCTTTGGAACAACCATGATGGTTTTATTGGCAAGTCCGAGTCTCTTCTGCTCCATGCAGGCAGCCATCATCTCAAAGGACTTTCCGGCACCTACACAGTGTGCCAGCAGTGTGTTTCCTCCGAGAAGGATTCTTGCCACAGCATTTTTCTGATGAGGCTTTAGCTCAATCGCAGGATTCATTCCCGGAAACTGTAAGTGGCTTCCGTCATACTCACGCAGACGGATGTTATTGAATGTCTCGTTGTAATACTCCACATACTTCTGTCTTCGCTCCGGCTCTGAAAACAGCCACTCCTTGAACTTCTCCTTAATCATGTTCTGCTTTTCCCTTGCAAGCATTGTCTCATTCTTATTGACTTCATAATGATACCTGCCATCTCCGTCATCAATCCTGTCCCTTACTGTTACAGTTTTAAGATTCAGCGTATCCTCAAAAATAGAATAAGCATCCATGCGGCTTGTACCATAGGTCTTAGTAGCTGCCACTGAATGCTTATCCATGCTTTTATTCTCGATGAACCATTCCATGCTCATCTTATTTAAGTGTACCTGAATGCCTGTATTGTAAAACTGGCTTCTGACTGCCCTTGCACGCCTTGGCGTATTGAGAAGTTCATAGATAAACTGCTCATAATCAAGCGGTTCAATCCATGTCGTACCAATCTTTACATCAATGTCTGATGCTTCAATCCATTCCGGCTGCACCTTTTCAAGTGCTGCCACATTTCCTGCAAATCTTTCTGCCTGTGGATTGTCTGTATCCGCTGCCATAGCCTTTGCTACACGAAGCTTGTCTCTCACATTTCCGGATAGATACTCGTCTGCTGTCTCCCAGCCAATGTCTGGATTATTCTCGTTGTAGCGGTCAGGATTTAAGAAAATCAGTCCATCCAGTTCTTCCACAAGAACTGCTCTTCTAAGCTCTGCCAAAGCATCATCACTTATCGTTATCTCATCCGCTGTCTTTTCTGCAAGTTCATCCTTTGCATTTGTAATATCCGGCTCATAGATAGAAAGCATATAGGCAAGGTTTACATATCCAAATTCATTGACGGATACATTTAATGCTTCCACAGCAGTCTCAACCCTGTCTATGACAGTCTTTGCCTTAATCGTCTGCTTATAAAACATATCCGCTTTTTTCACCTCCCCGTCTTCATTTACTTTCTCAAGACTGCAAAGAAGCGGGTAATCACTGTCATCCCTGAATGCGATTCTGTTTGCTTTTGAAGTAATGGCTCCATACTGCTTTATAAAAGCATCATATTTTACATTAAGAAGTCTCTGTTTATCAGAAAGCTCCTCCTCGCTGCAGCCATCCATCTGGATATCAATCAGCTCTCTTGTTATCTGTCTGATTTCATCAAGGCTTCGGATTCGCTCCTCGGCAGTCTGTGATACTTCTTTTCTTACCATCTCGGAATTTTCCCTGTAATAGAGCTTTCCTTCAAAAAATGTGTAAGTGTAGTTTCTCACATCCGGATCAGCCGGGATGACTTCCTCACTCTGTTCTGCCTCGTTGGAAATACGCTCAAAATCTGTCATCTGTGCCTTGATACTGTGAATCGCATTATTGAGTGTTTCATACATGTTGAAATTCTCATCATCATTGACACAGACTGTATATCTGCTGTCCTGTCCGTAGATTCTTGTGTCATATTCCATGTGACCAAGTATCATTTCCGGATGTTCCGCAAAATAAGAGTTGACAGCAATGCCATTCTCAGTTACACCAAGGTGCACCCAGTCAGGCTCAATATCAATCTTTCTCTCCCTCTTCTGCAAAAACAGGATATCTGCTGTCACTTCGGTTCCTGCATTATCTTTAAATGCAGTATTCGGAAGTCTTACTGCTCCCACAAGCTCTGCCCTTTCAGCCAGATACTTTCGGATAGTAGGATTTGCCTTATCAAGTGTTCCTTTTGTGGTGATTACTGCAACCATGCCTCCCGGTCTTACCTGGTCAAGTGCTTTTGCAAGGAAATAATCGTGAATACGGAAGTTATACTTGTTGTACTTCGGATCAAATACCTTATAATCTCCAAATGGCACATTTCCGACAACCACATCAAAAAAGTTATCCGGATATGTGGTATTCTCAAATCCTGTAATACTGATATTGGCATTCTGATAAAGCTGCTTTGCGATTCTTCCCGAAATGCTGTCAAGCTCCACTCCATACAGCTTTGCTTCATGCATTGTTTCCGGCATACTTCCAAAAAAGTTACCGATACCCATGGATGGCTCTAATACATTGCCGCCTCTGAAACCAAACTGGACAAGTGCCGAGTTCATGCACATGGCAATCTCCGGTGAAGTATAAAAGGCGTTATTTACTGTTGCCCTTGCCGCACTGTATTCCTCATCAGATAAAAGTTCTTTCAGTTCTGCATACTCTTTGCTCCAGCCTGCGTTTTCCTCGTCAAATGCCTGTGACAGTCCGCCCCATCCGACAAACTTCGACAGAACTTTCTGCTCCCCCGGTGTGGCAAGCCTGTTTTCTGATTCAATCTGCTTTAAAGTGCGGATTGCATCCATATTCCACTGGTATCTGGTCTTAGCACCGCCTTTTTCCATTTCCCAGAGATTGTAGTGGAAGTTGTGCTTTTTCTGTACTGCATCATCTGAAACCACATGTCCATTCTCATCAATCTTGGTTTCCCAGCCATTCGCTATTGTTCTTTCCCTGGTTTCAAGACGATTGGCTTTTACACTATCCTCGATATCAAAGAATCTCTTATAGACCGGATTCATCTTATCCCTGTCAGCCTTCTGTTTTGTCTCCTGATAATACTTCTTCTGGTCTTCTCCACAGTAAAATGGCTGTTTTACCATATAGGATAAAATCTCGTATAACTCACGCCAGTCGAGTGCACCTTCCTTACGCACACCATTCCTGTTCTTATAGCTGATCTTCACATAACCGCTTCTGATTGAGTACTCCACAAGACCATACTTATTGTTGGAATATGCCTTTCTTTCTGCATTATCTGTCCCTAATGCAATATCCCTGATAAGGTCAAGTTTATTTGGCATAAATGCAAAATCAGACTGCACCACATCCATAAGGAATGCCCTAAACGGAGTGTAGCAGCTGCAATCTGTTACAAGAATCTCCGCCGCATCACGCAGGTCTTCATCAAGCTCCTCAATACGCTTGGCATAATCAATCGGTGTAATATACTTAAGCTCTGATGGATCTTTTTCAGATGTTTCAGCTTCTATCTCAGCACCATATTCTGCCTGTGTTACCATGCGGTCTTCATCGGCGGCTTCCTGTGGTGTCATGCCATATGCAGATACATATGCTTCATTACTCTCCTCATGTGCATCTTCATGCGAATTTGCTACTTTTACAGTTCGGTTAGAAGCATAGCTCTCCGGCTCATCCGGTATTGCATAATCATCAATCTCTGATTCTGCCTCTTCCGGTTCCACTTCCCGATATTCGGCATCAATGACCTCATCATCCTCACGGAGTCCGTCCATCGCAAGCTCATCAATACGAGGTGTCTCAGGCTGGTATTCCCCTGTAAGAATAAGGACACCAAGCTCTTTTTCGATATCTTTCCACGAAACATATCCTTCAACCTCTCCATCCTCATCTCGCCACTGAAAACGCAGTCCGTTCCCATGAAATGTGTCATATCCGTGCAGTCCTAGTCCGTCAACTGGCCAGCCTGCACCTCCCTGACCATATTCTGCTTTGACACGCTTTGCCCTGGTTCCTGCATCAATCTCTGTTTCAAAAATCTTACATACCCTGCCCTTGCCACCGATAAAACCTGTACCTCTCATAAGCACCTGTTTGATATACTCATCTGGTACTGTGGCTGACTTCTTTGGATTCAGGTAACTATATTTACCTGCTAATGCAGCTTTTCTGTCCTGCTCGAACTGACGCATAAACTGATTATTGTTTTCATCCTCAGTATGAATGGTGCCAATGCTTGCCTGCCCGTTCTGGTCGAAAAAAAAGGAAGCCTGTGTATATTCGGCTTCCTTACTAACACCCAATGAATTGATTTCATCAAGTTCCCTATTCAGTTCTGTATCATCTGATTCTAGTGGAATCGCATCACTATCTGATGGAGTACCACTTCCTCTGCCTGCATCTTCGCCTGCTCTCTTATCTTCCACATCTCCATTGTCGATGACGGATTCTGTGGCTTGTGCTTCTCTAAGTACTGCATCTCCAGCTGGTCGTACAGCTGATTCGCTTCCTCCTCTACCGCTGACATCTTCTCGTACATCTTCCCGAATCTCATCAGCGTCTTGTATCTTGCCGGCTCGTTCTCCTTTAGATAGTTCATCGCCATCCTTCCGTATTTGCCCAGCTTCGTGAGATCCTCCGTCTCGTCCGGCATCTCTATCTGCGGATAAAGCAGTCCGTCCACTTCCTTGTAAGTCATTTCTTCTAACATATCCAATTCTCCTTTCGCTCTCGATTGCCTTTAAGTTACGACTAAATTCTCTAAGAACACTACAGGAGACATCGCATACAATGGAACCAAGACGGTAAATGATCTCTTCGTCTTTGATATTTACGATCTGACTAAAATCCTGTTCTTGCACAGATAAGTCAAATCCGCATCTCGTCCCTACAGCATACATGACACTTGCAAATACAAGCTGCTCCATGTCCATTTCCTGCTGTAAGCCATTGCGTTTCTTACTTTCTTCCTTTATCACACTACCTGATAGCTGCATAAGCTCGGTCATTCGGTCTCCGAACTCTTCTTTTATTATAAGCCAAACATCTGTTCCTGTAAACTGTTTTAATATATTTTTTAGAGACTCCCTGTCGCTGTTATCGTACTGCTCAATCTGACCTTCTGACACAAGAAAATCCACATATTCCTTAAGATTTTCTCCCTCAAGGTCCCATGTCAGTTTGACATTCTTCCCTCCGGTATCACTGATATCAAAGATATACCTCATGCGTGGATTCAGTGCCCTTGACGGGAAGATGGCGCAGCCTTTCGCACCACGCTTTACATATCTTCCCACCTTTTTCCAGGTATCATAATCTGCCATGAGTGTGCTTTTTTCCGGAGGTCTCTGAGCTGTTACCATAACGATATTGTCAAATTCATAGCGGTATAACTGACCTGCGACCTTTAACACATCTTTCCAGTTCTTTTCTGATCTGGTAATGTTACCAATCTCAGAATCGTATATCGCTTTGACCTTCATATCAACGCCCATACCTTTGTCCTCCTCTACTTAAACATCTCTGAAAACAATCCTTTAAATAGCTTTAACTCATCCTTATCCAGCTCGATTGCAAATTCATTGTCGATTGCCTGTTTTTCGCATTTATCCTTTTTCTTTGCAATCTTACGCACCACACGAAGAAGCACATAGCACTCCTTGGACTTTGCAATGCTCTGTTTAAAGGTCAGTTCATCCTCATCGACTGACTTCTGTGTCTGATAGATAATCTCTTTTAACTTATCATTGATACCATCTACTTCCTCAAGGGAAATAATAACGGATGCCTTAGAAGCACCCGATCTGTCCCACTCCTTATGAAGTTCCTTTACTAAAAACTCCATGTTCTTAATTACTGTTGTTGAATCACTTTTCATCTTGCTTTTCCTCCGTTTTCTTTTAATGAAGAAGGAAGCTGACCTTCGCTGAATGGCGAGAAATCAACTCCCTTCATGTCCTCTGCTCCAAGGACTATCTGCTCTGCATAATACATATCCATTGCCTTATTGATGGCATCGTCAAGCGACTCTGCCTTTACTTTCTGCACTCGTGAAAGCACTTCCTTTATCTCAACATCAAATTCCTGTTCCATATGATATCGCCTCCTGTAAAAATCTCATCACCGGCTCTTTTCTTCCTTTACCTGTCTTTCCTTAAAGCCCTCATCGTACTTTCCATCTTCCAGCCTGTCGTAAAAACAGTCCTCTTCAATCGTTCCGAAATCCTCATACATCTGATGAAGGAAGTCATTCTGCAGCTTCTTTGGCACATCATCATCCTTTGACATATCCTGATAAAAATAGAACTTCTGCTTTAGCTTTGCCCTGTAATCATAGATATCCTCTATCTTTTCCGGTGTGCCATACTCCCTCTTGTATGCCTTGAAATTCGTGGTTGAGAGTGTGGAACCAAGATAAATCCCATGCTCCCACGATACTCCGATTGTGATATTGTCCTTTGTAGGCTTCTCATCCTTCGGATAACGCTTATACTCTGTCGCACCAAGGGCGATTGTAAGAGAACCTGACTTCATATCCATCACCACAAGATTTCTTGGTGATAATGATTCAAGCACCATGTAATCATGGTCATTGAAGTTATGAAATGTCTGTCCCCTTTCAAATAATCTGTCCACACTTTCATAATGCAGGTTAAAATCATCCACCCAGCCCTTATCGGTCATTCCAATCTCCTTAAGCTTTGCAACACATTCAGAAGAACTGGCTTCTTTATCAAACCGAAATTCTTTGGAATCGTTATAAAATCCCTGAAGAAAATGCCCCAGCTGAATATCATCCAGACAGAATCTCGCAGATACAGTTACATTTGCTGCCCTGTAATACTCTGCGAAGTTATCTGCTTCACCAAGTGTCCTCCCAATCTGCAACAAATTGTCTGCAAGCTCTGACATGTCATCAACTGCTATAAAACTCTTATAATCATCCAGAGTCATCAGCATATTTGTCTCTGTTCCCCTGTCGTTTTCTGTTACCAGTATCATATCTTTTAAATCCATTCTTACCTCCAGTCTCAGAGAGGGACTATACCCTCTCTGCAAATTTCCTGTTATGGTCTTCCTATCACAACAATCTTTCCTGTGCTTGCCACATCCCTGTAAACAACACCAAGACTTTCATTAAGTGCCTCTACCACCTTGCCATTTCCGACATATACTGCCACATGGCTGATGTTCTTATATCTTCCGTTGCTTATAAAACTGTAGAAGATAAGGTCTCCCGGCTGTAACTCATCAAAGGAGACAGTCTTTCCGGCTTCATCAAGTCCCTGTGCCTCCGCTGCCGCTGTGGTTGCACCGCCATAACTAATATCCACGCCTGCATCTTTCCATGAGTAATATGCAAGAGAACTGCAATCATAATAATTGCCGGAATCTCTCATATCCTGACTGTATGGAAAACCAACTCTGTGAAGTGCGTATGAGCAGACTTTTTTCTGCCTGCTGTCAGTGATTCCACTAAGAATAGCATTGATTTCATCCTCTGTCATGGAACTTACTCCCGGACTGCCGCCTCCACCACCGCTTCCGCTGCCAGCGTACCCAAGCTGTCCCATAAAGTCAGCACTCATAATCTGCTCAAGCATTTCCACCTGGTTAGCGTCAAATCCATACACCGAAATCATATCCCGATAAGATTTGAGTGTGACATTCACATACAGAACCGACTTCGTGACAGTAGTTACATTACCGTCTGCATCTGTTTCTTCCACATCCTTTGTTCCGGTGCTTGTGGTGTATGAACACATATCATTTACAACTGCCTGCAGCCAGCCTTTAGAAGTATCATTCATGACTGTTGCAGTATCTCCGACACCATGCTTGACCATATAGACTGCCATGATGTCATAGTAATTGCTTGGATTTTCTTCCATACCTTCATAATCCACATAGACAAGCTCTCCAAGGTCATATCCGGTATGCTCATTCACTTTCGTGTTCACATCCCGGTTAAACTCCTGCACATAGGCACTCGTTACTGTCTGCACGGTATCTCCTGATTCAAGTGGTGGCAGGAATAAAGCAAATGGAGAATTGTAAAGGATTGCTATCACCGCTATAACCGGAACCGCAATCATGGCAACTACAAGAACAAGTAATAAAAGCACCAATCCGATAATCGGTGCAGCTGCCTTTACCCAGGTAATCGCTTTTCGCACAATCAGATCCTTTACCAGCTTTGCCACACTATCCGTCTGATTCTCCTGTGCTTTCATCTTATCCAGAAAGAACTTTATCTTCCTGCTCCGGTTTGTCATCTTTTCATCCTTGACCTCTATGGACACACCTGCCGCATATCCGGCTGCCATGCCGATTGCCGTGCCTACTCCCGGTGCAACCGCTGTTCCTGCCGCCGTAGCAGCTGCCTTTGTAGCAGTTTTCGTTGCAACCTTGGCAGTAGTCTTTGCTGTTTCTTTTGCCGTCTCTTTAGCTACCGTCTTGGCTGTATCTTTGGCAGCTTTCTTTGCTGTCTTTTTTGCCAGCTTCTTTCCTGCCTCTACCTTCTTGATACGCTTCTTTGCCTCGGCTGCCGCCTTTTTCCTGAAAAGTGCAGCCCCCTTAGAAGCAGTTCCGGTAACAGGGCGGCTTGCTTCATATGCAAGATATGCTGCCTGCGATACCTCCTGACCGCCTTCCACCTGATCTGTTACTGCCCCGGCTACAAGTGCTCCAGTTCTTCCTGCAATGTGAAGATTCGTGTTCTTGGTCTTGATGGAAGTGTTTGATTCCTTAAGGTTTTGCTTGAATCTTGATAATCCCTTATTCTTCGGCTCCGACTGATGAATGGTACTCTTGCGATAGGACTTCTTTCTATCCGTATCAGTTACCTTTGCACCAGCTGTCTTAGGACCTCTCTCTACTGTATAGATGTTACTCCCCTTAATCTTGGCTCCCTTCGGTTCGTGGGCATGAATCTTGGCTTTCTCCTTGGTGTGAATGACCATCGGTTTGTCATCAACCTTTCTAATTTTCAATTTTCTCACCTCCTACTTTGAAAAATAAAATAAGCCGCTAGGGAGCAAAAATTACTCCTTAACGGCTATGTAAAATCATTCAATATTCAATTATTAAAAGCAACATGAAACTGAAATTTCACGCAGACTATTCCTATACCGTAATGTCTATTCTGACCGATGATTTCTTCTCACCAAAATGCTTTATTTCGATATCCTTCATTTCCTCTATAACATCTTTTTCAATTTGGTGAACATCACTTAATTGTAAATCTCGCTTCGAATCATTTACTATTTTTGCTGCCTCATCTACTGAAACAGTTGTATCTGATGTTAACTGTTCAGACATTTCAGTATCGTTTGAATCCTCTGCAACCTGCCCCTTTTCTATAGATGTCTCTACAATTTCCTCTTCTGTTGGCAAATCCCTATATTCTGTACTTTTTACAAATCTTGTGAATGACTCTACAGCTCTAAAAGTATTTCCCATGATACGTTGAGCTTCCTTAAGCTTTTCACTCTTTGGAATATTTGGATTATTCACGATACTTTTTAGTTCTGCCAAATTTCCATTCATCTCATTTACTTGAAGCCTTTGAGCCTCTTCTTTTGTCTTACATCTCTCCAACCTACGCTCATAAGCTTCTTGTTCCATTCTTGCCGCTTTATATTCCATATAGGCTTTAGGGTCTTTCTGACGAATAGCATCTTCTTCTGAAGCTGTTAATTCTTGACCGCTTGCAATCTTGTTATAAATCTGACTATATGCAGAACTTTCTTTGTCTCGCTCAAG
>ERZ1026932.445-NODE-445-length-14670-cov-3.668833_pt1 | contig 14670 bp, 11 predicted proteins | sample MGYA00519570_ERZ1026932 | MGnify/ENA primary metagenome ERZ1026932 (study PRJEB26926, sample SAMN06164826) | human gut metagenome | biome: ENVO:00009003; feature: ENVO:2100002; material: ENVO:00002003 | host: Homo sapiens | place: USA | collected 2012 ... | reverse complement strand
TGATCCGCGGCATTCAGGAAGCGGTATCCATTCCGGTTATGGCAAAATGCAGAATCGGACATTTTGCAGAAGCACAGGTTTTAGAAGCAATTGAAATTGACTATATCGATGAGAGCGAAGTATTATCACCAGCAGATGATGTATATCATATCAATAAAAGAAACTTCAAAGTTCCATTTGTGTGTGGAGCAAAAGATCTTGGAGAAGCACTTCGAAGAATCAATGAAGGAGCATCCATGATCCGTACCAAAGGAGAACCAGGAACAGGAGATATCGTACAGGCAGTGCGCCATATGAGAAAGATGAACAGCCAGATCGCACAGTTAGTCAGCATGAGGGAAGATGAATTATTTGAAGCTGCAAAACAGTTAAGAGTTCCATATGATCTTGTAGTATACGTTCACGAAAATGGAAAACTCCCAGTCGTAAACTTCGCAGCAGGTGGAGTCGCAACACCAGCGGATGCAGCCTTAATGATGCAGTTAGGAGCAGAAGGAGTCTTCGTAGGATCAGGAATCTTCAAATCTGGAAACCCAGCCAAACGAGCAGCAGCGATCGTACAGGCAGTGACAAACTTTACAGATGCCAAACGAATCGCAGAATTATCCAAAGACCTTGGGGAAGCAATGGTAGGAATCAACGAACAGGAAATCGAATTATTAATGGCAGAAAGAGGAAAATAAGATGAAACAAGTCGGTGTTTTAGCATTACAGGGCGCATTTATCGAACATGAAAAAATGCTTGAACAACTAGGCGTTTCCTGTATTGAATTACGAAACAAAGAAGATTTAGAAAAACCATACGATGGAATCATCCTCCCTGGCGGTGAAAGCACCGTTCAGGGGAAACTTCTAAAAGAACTTGATATGTTTGATACGATCAAGAAACAGATCGAAGCAGGAATGCCAGTCCTCGCAACCTGTGCAGGACTTATTCTTCTTGCAAAAGATATTAAAGATCAGGAAGAAACATACTTTGGAACAATCCCAATGTGCGTCAAACGAAATGCATATGGAAGACAGCTTGGAAGCTTTCATTATGCGGAAGGCGAATTTGTCGGGATCGGAACCTTTCCGATGGAATTTATTCGTGCACCATATGTGGAGAGTGTTAGTGATGGAGTAGAGGTGCTCGCTGAGGTGGATGGCCGCATTGTCGGTGTTCGCTATGGCAAGCAGCTTGCAGTAGCTTTTCATCCGGAACTGGGTGGAGATCACCGCATTCATCAGTGGTTCTTAGAGGAGTTTATAAAGCAGTAATTTTTAATGTGATGATACCTGTTCTTAAGGAATAGGCGGAAATAGCCGATATTAATATTGCGTGGAAGATCACGCGGTATTGGTATCGGTTATTTTTTGATGGGGAGGATTTTTCCGATGATTACGAATAGTAAAGAAATTTTGTCGCAGGATGAGAAGACGGCATTGCGGGAACGCATTCAGGATATATGTAAAAAGGCAGTGTCGGAATTGATGGATCCAACATCTCAGATGAGCGATGAAGAGAGGGCACAATACGAGCAGAAGATTTTTCAAAAGCTAAAACAGGGGAAACGCTTGTCTTCGGCAGAGATGAATTATTTGCAGATTCATAATCCAACGATGTATCAAAAGGCATTGCGGGTTCAGAATGCTAAGGAACGTTTGCAGACACGTTTGGAACATTGTCGTTCCAAAGAGGAAGCAAACGATGTGATCGCAATGGAAATGAGTGCAGTCAGTGATAAAGATCCGGACAGAGAATATATGCTGGCAGGATTACAGGAGACGGCCAAAGAATATCGTCAGGACAGCCACTACAGCAGACTTCCGGATACGAGGGAACAAGCTAAAAAAACGAAGAATCGTGCTTATCATTTTGAAGAGGACGATTCAAAGAATACCGTGTATTCGCCAATTATTGAGGTGATGGAAAGTCTGCCCGTGTTTGATCAAATATCATAGCGATTTCTGCCGGACAGAGAAATACCCATCATAAGAAGACCCCACTTTTTAAGACTCTCTGTTTCTTATTTTCCTAATGTTTGTGTGATCATATTCAAAATCCGCTCTTTGTCAGCCGGTTTCAAAATATATCCCGCCGGCTGTAGCTGCAGTATTTCCTTGATATGTTCTTTCTTGGCTATACTAGACAAGAACACCACGGGTATCGCAGCAAACTGTGGATTAGCGCGGATCCCTTTGTATATTATCTTGCCATTGACAACCGGCATCTCATATGCCATAAAAATCATATCCGGACAGTCTCTCTGCATTAGGTCTAATGCCTGTGATCCGGACACGGCGATCGATACACGATATCTGCCTTCTACAAGTGCTTTCATGCTGCGCAGCAATAGTGGATTATCATCAATAAATAAAATGTGTTTTCGAACATCTGCTTTCTCCAGCTGTTCCTGTTCTGACGGAAACTCTACACCCAAACTGACGTAAAGAGTCCGAATTACTTCCTTATTACTGATTGGCCGAGTCAAACCACGTACTTGTTTTGCATTTATATTCAATCCATATGTTTGAAACTCATACATGCTGCCAACTACCACAGTCGGAAGGTTCGCATTCTCTCTTAATAATATATTTAACCCCATCACATCTGCCCTGCTTAATCGGCTTAAAAAAATCAATACAATGTCCGGCTGAAAAATATGGAGCAATTGCCCTGCCATCCCTGCATCTGCAATGCAAAGCTGCACTTGAAAATATGGCAGCATCGCTTCATTCATATTTTTTACGATTTCGTTCATCTCCGCAATAAACAATACTCTTTTCACATCAATCCCTCTTTTCTATGTGATTTTCCAATGCTCATCAGCTTGTACACAGTATCATAGAGATAGCAGCTTATTCTTTTGGGCTGTCTTTACCGCTTGCTGCCTGGTCTTCACTTTTAATTTGGCATAAATGTTCTTGAGATGGAACTTTATTGTGTTAATACTAATATCCATAAAATCGGCAACTTCTGCATTTGTTCTCTCGTCAGCGAGAAGTAGTAAAATCTCCTTTTCTGTTTCTGTAAGTGCAGGAAGATCTTCCTTGATCTTTCGCAGATAATCTGGGTATAACAATGCCATTTTCTTTGCGAGATCGATCAAATGATCCAGATAGATATCCGTGATTCTTCTGGCATTACGGTAACTACGCAGTACCGTATATATTTTTTCTCCCTCATCAGCCACCAGACGGTCAAAACGTCTCTCCTTTATGATCGGTATCGTCTCATCCAAAATGCAAAATGCCTTTTCTTCCTTATTCGACAGATAATAGCTGATCGCACACAGAAGATTCATCTCGCAGATATCCATAATACGCCCCGTATTTTCAAGTGGTTGGCGCAAATATTCCGCAAGTGAAAGCATTGCTATGTATTTTTCCTCTAAAATATATGCTCTCATTTTGATCAAATATTTATAGGTATCCAGCATACATAATTCACCAAACTCGCTTGGAGCATCCTGTTCCATCCAATCAGCCACCGTATATACATCTCCGTCATACATTAAGCCCCAAGCCTTGAGCGCATCAAAGTTCTCTAACAGCCAACGGCTTCGTTCTTTGTAGAGGCGTTGATAAATCATATCCAGTATTGGATAAACCACTGCGATCTGTCCCGCTGCGATCATGATTTTCATCTGCAGGCTCAATGCAACAAAAAGTACTGCAACCTCGCCTTCTTTTTCGATAAATGGAATAATTCCTACCAGTGTTGTAATAGCCTCGAAACATTCATCTCTCAGATAACATACTTCTGCATATGCCACTTCTGCGATTCCGACTGCACTCTCTCCATAAAATAATTTGATCCATTCTTTCAACTGTTCCTTTTGGTCGTGCACCAGATCATTATAACAGGTCAGGTCCCGGAATCCGTTTATCAGTGTGATCCTACCTGCTGCCAACGGCAAATTAGGTAATATTTCCTCTGTGCTTGCCAACTTATACAGTTGAATCAGCGCATTTTGCATTTTCTCAGTATCGTTCCCCGGAATAATAATGTCCAAATGTAATTTCATCAAAGGAATCTGTTCCACATATTGACAAAACTCTTCGGCCTGCTTCAGATCCCCATAAATTGCACAGATCAATGCAGCAGCTGTTGCCAGATAGGGCGTTTGCTGTATTTCTTCCACCGAAAATACTTTCAAATATTTACGGCAATGTTTAAATCCGTTCAAGCAACATGGACATGCCAAAATGCGTACCATTTGATCTCTCAGTGTATCAAGATCCCTATTTTTCACCAATTCGTCTAATTTTTGCTGGTCAAAAAATTCATTATCACGATTTTTCATAAAAATCATCCACTCCCTTCCCGTCACGATATAAACTGCATTTGCCTTGTACATCTATCATATGGAGATTCTATCCATTCGTAAACTACCCGAAAGGGTAGGTCTTCTTCCTTTTGTTATGACTTCCAATTTGTAGCATCGTGGATCTGCCTGTATATTGTGGATTGAAGGTTATTAAACTCGCAAATCCGCTCCTTCAGAGCTTATTCGCTTGTTACACAAGCTTATTTGCTCGTTAATGAGCCCAGAAAAACAAATGTCTGCTTCGCAGCCGCTTGTTTTTCTCTGAGGCTCATTATATCATAATAATTGCGCATGTTTTCTGCGCATAATAGAGTTTCGAAGAAACTCCTAAGATGAGCACTGTGTGCTCATTATATCATAGTTCGTGTAGGAACATGAGAGATGACGATAAGTTTGAGTTATTAAGATTCTATAAAAATAACGTGAAATGCGTTGCATTTCAAAGAATAAATCCACTATAATGAGTAAGGTCCTCGTTATAGTGGATTTATATACATGAATAAGAAACTGCTGTTATGTAGTGTGATATCACCAAGAATTGCTTTAGCAATTCTTGTAAAGCAAAGCGCCTGCTTTGCCTTTTTGTGAAATAAATATAGGAAGGGTTGGTTATGAAATGAAGCGAGTAGTTGTAACAGGTATGGGTGCTGTGACGCCAATTGGAATTACAGTAGAGAAATTTTGGGAGTCTGTTTTGGAAGGAAAGGTTGGTATAGGACCGATCCAAAACTTTGATACGACACAGTATAAAGCAAAGTTATCGGCAGAAGTAATAGATTTTGATCCAAAAGCGTATATTGAACCAAAAGCTGCCAAACGAATGGATCGTTTTAGTCAGATGGCAGTGACAGCTTCCATTGAGGCGATGCAGGATAGTGGTCTTAACATAGAGGAAGAAGACTCCTACAGACTGGGCGTTTGTGTTGGATCCGGCGTGGGAAGTCTCATGGGAATTGAACGTGAATACGATAAGATGTTAGCCAAGGGACCGGGAAGAATACATCCGCTTACAGCCCCATTGGTCTTGGGAAATATGGCAGCAGCCAGTGTCGCTATGTATCATGGCTTTCAGGGAAAATGCATTGATGTAGTGACTGCCTGTGCAACCGGAACCAACTCGATCGGAGAGGCGTTTCGCTCTATACAGCATGGAGAGGCAGACGTGATCCTAGCGGGAGGCGTTGATAGTTCGGTAAGTCGTTTTGGTGTTGCAGCATTTCAGGCACTCACTGCATTGACCGATTCCGAAGATCCGACAGCTGCATCCATTCCGTTTGACAAGCGTCGTAATGGATTTGTTACCGGAGAAGGTGCCGGTATTTTTGTATTAGAAGAATTAGAGCATGCCAAAGCAAGAGGCGCACATATTTATGCAGAGATTGGTGGATACGGGGCAACTTGCGATGCGCATCATGTTACGACTCCGCTGGAGGATGGCTCTGCAGCCGCACGTGCAATGACGCTGGCGATGCAGGATGCCGGTGTGGCTCCGGAAGAAGTGGATTATATTAATGCACATGGAACAAGCACAAAATACAATGACTTATTCGAGACGAGAGCAATTAAGCTCGCTTTTGGAGATAGTGCATATAAAGTACACATCAATTCCACGAAATCCATGATCGGCCATATGTTTGCAGGCGGTGGTGCCGTAGAATTGATCACCTGTGTCAAATCGATCAATGAAGGATATATTCATCCGACGGTCGGACTGCTCGAGGATGACCCGGAGTGCGATCTGGATTATACAAAGGGTGAAGGCATTCATACGCCGGTGCATATTGCAATCAGCAATTCATTAGGTTTTGGTGGGCATAATGCAACAGTACTGGTGAAAGAATATCAGGATTAAAGCAGGGAGGCTTTGCGATGGAACAGCGAATTATACAATATGTCTCTTATCTAAAAGGTATTTACCTCAAAGAATACGATGATGAAGAACGGAAAAAAATATGTGAGCAGGTGCTTGTGCAGATTGGATTTTTTCAGCATGAACGTCTGATCCATTTGATCGTCACGGTCACTTTTGCACTATTGGCGGTAGTGACCTTTGGCATATGCGCAGTGGCTCCTTCTGTGCCATTTTTTGGACTGGAGTGTCTCCTGCTTGTGCTGCTGATCCCTTATATCAGACATTATTATATTTTGGAAAATTCTGTACAGACGATGTATCGTTGTTATGATAAATTAAGCAAAGAAGCATTTCATGAAGTTCCAAAAAAAGAAAAGGACAAAATATCGCAGTCCTAAAAATAGGATAGATAGTTGCGATATGAAAAAGGGAGAGAACAAATGAGAATACCGAAATTTTTGGAAGCGTCCGGGACGATTGGTTTTGTTGCACCGGCCTTTGGCTGTAATATGGAACCTTACCGGAGTGGTTTTGATGCTGCGCAGAAAACGTTTGCGGCATTGGGACATACCATGATATTAGGCCCAAACTGCTACGAAGGCAGTGGAATTGGGATTAGCAATACACCACCAAAATGTGGAGAGGAGATCAATACATTTTTTGCAAAGCAGGAAGTAGATGTGCTGCTTTCCTGTGGTGGTGGCGAATTAATGTGTGAAGTGTTGGATTATATTGACTTTGAACGGATCGCTGCATTGCCGCCTAAGTGGTACATGGGATATTCGGACAATACGAATCTTACATTTTTGCTTCCAACGCTTTGTGATACTGCCGCGATTTACGGACCTTGTGCACCGGCGTTTGGTATGAGAACATGGCATTCGGCAATACAGGATGCGTATGATCTGTTACGTGGCAACAAGCAGGAAATACATAGTTATCCATTGTGGGAAAAGGAATCCTTAAAGACGGAGGATAATCCTCTGGAGCCGTATCATGTTACGGAACCGGTCGTATTGCACTGTGAACCTGCAGAGCAGCCGATCCGTATGGAAGGGCGTTTGATCGGTGGATGTTTAGACTGCTTAGGAAATTTAGTCGGTACCAAGTACGATAAGGTAAAAGAATTTGCGGACAGATATCAAGAGGACGGATTGATCTGGTTTATGGAAGCGTGTGATCTGAAGGTTATGAGCATACGTCGAACATTGTGGCAATTATCGCATGCCGGCTGGTTCCGGCACGTAAAAGGATTTTTGATCGGGAGACCGTTATCCTTTGGGGAAGAGGCTTTTGGTATGGATCAGTATGAAGCTGTAGTTTCTATGCTTCGTCAATATGAAGTGCCGATCGTTATGGATGTCGATATCGGACATTTACCGCCGATGCTGCCGATCATTAGTGGTGGCAAAGCGAGCGTGACGGTCGCAGATGGTGCGTTGGATATTCAGTATAAATTTTAATCTTACAGTAACAGAAAGGCGGAGATATGCCTAAATTTAGTGTGAAAAGACCATTTTTGATCTTGGTCGGTGTTATTATTGTATTGGTACTTGGAGGTGTCAGCTATTCTAAAATGACAACGGACCTTCTGCCAAACATGAATATGCCATATATGATGGTGATTACGACCTATGTGGGGGCTGCCCCGGAAAAGGTAGAAAAGGACATTACAGAACCGATGGAAAGTGCAGTTGGTACTGTGAATGGTGTAAAAAAAGTAACCAGTAATTCTGCAGAAAATTCCAGTATGGTCATGCTGCAGTTTCAGGATGATACGAATATGGATGCTGCCATGGTAAAAGTGTCTTCGGCGGTCAATCAGTTGGAACTACCGGATACAGCGGGACAGCCGATGATCATGGAAATCTCGATGGACATGATGTCAACGGTTATGGCAAGTGTCGATTATGAGGGCAAAGACCGTGTGGAACTTGCCAAGTTTGTGGATGATAATATTTTGCCGGCGCTGGAGCGCGGTGATGGTGTGGCAAGTGTTTCGACAAATGGTGTGGTTGAGGAATCAATTGAGGTTGTATTAAACCAGGATAAGATTGATGACGTCAATGCCCGTGTGTTGGAAAAGACAGACAAGGCACTCGCAGATGCCAAAAAGAAAATTGATGATGGCAGCAAAAAGCTTCAAGAGGGGAAAAAACAGTTAGAGTCTCAGCAGAAGAAACTGTCGCAGCAACAGGGAAAACAATCTGCACAGCTTGCAAAGTTCAGCAAGATGATGAATCAGGCAATTGCGACAAAAGTTGCGTACGAATCCCAGCTTGCAAGCTTAAAGGCGAGTCAGTCAGCGTTAAATGGTGAGAAGAAAGCCTATACGACAAATAAAGTAGTATCCTCGTATGAGCAGATGAACAAAGGATTTGCGACAATTCAGAATAGTTTTGCCAAGGGTGGAACTGCTTATCAGGCGATGTATACGACGATTTACAAGCAGATCTTAAATACAATGGTACAGGAAACGCTGAAACAGACCGGTCTTAATGTGACAGTGACGGACAGCAATGTAGACACGTATTTGAAACAGCTTGGTAATGCTGCAGATACTCTAAAAGAAGCAGCCAAAACACAGGCAGAAAGTGCGACGGCAACACAGGCAGCGAAGCAGAAAGCAGCATTGCCAACCAGTGTCAAGGATGCGATCGACAATCCGTCCAAATTGACGGCTTACAAAAACATGCTCAAAACACAGGGACAGAGTAAGATTGCCAAGTCGATGACAAAGAAGAGTCTGAAATCCCTGTACGATATTGTAGAAACTCGTATCCCGCAGATCGATACAGAGCTTGCGAACTTAAAGACTGAGATCGCAGCCGCACAAGCGGTCGTAAAGCAAGTGACAAAGTCTATCAGTAAGGCGGAGAGTCAATACGAGAAAGTTGAAACCGGTAAGATCACAGCGGCCGCGGCGTTTGGTTCTGCCAATGCACAGATGGCGTCCGCAAAGTCGACTTTGGAAAATAGTGAAAAGGAGTTAGATAATGCGAAGAAATCCTTCCATAACTCCAAGAAAGAGGCGCTCAAAAATGCGAATCTTGATCAGATGTTGACGAAGGAGACACTGGCAGGTATTTTGACGGCGGAAAACTTTTCGATGCCGGCAGGATACATTAATGAAGATAAGACACAGTATTTGCTCAAAGTAGGAGATCAGTATAAGAGCATTGACGCCCTCAAAAAGACGCTGCTCTGCCATATGAAAGATATCGGAAATGTTCGCCTGCAGGATGCGGCGGATATAACAGTAGTAAACAATAGTGCAGATTCTTATGCAAAATTAAATGGTAACGATGCGATCATTATTGGTGTTTCCAAAGCGAGTACAGCAGGAACGTCTACGGTGTCCAAAAACTGTGCCAAGAGCATGAAGGAACTGGAAGAGAAATACGATGGTCTGCACTTCACAAAGTTAATGGATCAGGGCGATTATATCAAAATGATCGTTGACTCCGTTATTTCTAACTTGTTGTGGGGAGCATTATTAGCAATCGTAGTATTATTCCTGTTTTTACAGGATATCCGTCCTACGGTAGTCGTTGCTTTCAGCATTCCGCTTAGCGTACTGTTTGCCATTGTGCTTATGTACTTTACGAACATAACGCTGAATATGATCTCTTTGTCCGGTTTGGCATTGGGTATTGGTATGCTGGTTGATAACTCGATCGTCGTCATTGAAAATATCTATCGATTACGAGGAAAAGGAGTTTCAGTGGCACGTGCAGCAGTGATGGGAGCCAATCAAGTGGCAGGGGCTATTTTTGCATCAACGCTTACGACAATCTGCGTATTCCTGCCGATCATCTTTACGGATGGTATTACTCGTCAGATCATGCAGGATATGTGTCTGACGATCGCCTACAGTTTGAGTGCAAGTTTGATCGTTGCGTTGACCGTTGTACCAACAATGGGTGCGACACTTTTGCGTAAGGAGCCAAATCGAAAGCATCGATTCTTCCATGCTGTTCAAGTGGCTTATGAAAAGATTTTGCGGTTCTGTTTGAAATGGAAAGCGGTTCCAATCTTGATTGCCGTATTTTTACTTGGTTTTTCTGTTTGGAAAGTGACACAGATGGGAATTGTATTTATGCCGGAAATGGGCAGTGAGCAGATGTCCTATTCCTATACGATGCCGGAAAAAACATCGACCGAGCAGGATTACGTATTGTCAGATGAGATTGCCGGAGAAGTGCGTAAGATCAAAGGTGTTAAGACGGTTGGAGCGTTGATGGGAGATAATTCTTCTATGATGGGACTTTCGACGGGCGGTGGAACCAGCAAGTCTTTTAATGCAATGATCATTTTGGATGAAGAGTATGCTAATCAAAATAAAGAGATAGCAGCTAAGATCGAAAAGATCCTGAGCAAGAAGAAGTTGGATGATTATTCTGTATCCGAATCAAATATGGATATGTCGAGTATGATGGCATCTGGTGTGCAGGTCGATATTTACGGCAAGGACACAACGAAGCTAGAAAAGATCAGTGAAGATGTGATGAAAATGCTCGAGAAAACTGACAAGTACGAGGATATTACCAATGGGCAGGAAGAGGGCAAAAAAGAACTTGTTGTCAGTGTGAATAAAGATAAGGCGATGCGCTATGGACTTACGGTAGCGCAGGTCTTCCAAGAGCTGTCCGGTAAATTATCCACGGATAAAGAAGCGACAACGATCACGGTGGATGATCAGGATTACAAGGTCAAACTTGTCGATGATCGTGATGAATTAAAGACGAACAACCTACTGTCCTATAAGTTTGAAACGACAGTAACGGACGATCAGGGCAAGCAGAAGAAAGAGACTCATAAGCTGAAAGAATTTGCGGATGTGAAAGAGGCGAAGAGCCTGACAACGTTAAAACGTGAAAACCTTTCAAACATGATCTCGGTAACGGCATCGGTTAAGGATGGCGAAAATGCAACATTGCTTAGCCGTGATCTGCAGAAGCAGCTTGACAAATACGAAACACCGGATGGCTACGATGTGAAGATCTCCGGTGAGAGCGAGACAAATAATGAGATGATGAAAAACATGCTCCTTATGATCTCGCTTGCTATCTTATTCATTTATCTGATCATGGTAGCGCAGTTCCAAGGACTTTTGTCGCCGTTTATCGTGTTGCTTACAATACCGCTTGCATTCACCGGTGGATTGCTTGGTCTTTTGATCGCAGGCGAGGAATTGTCTGTTATGTCAATGATGGGATTCTTGGTATTGGCCGGTGTCGTTGTAAACAATGGTATTGTGTTTGTAGATTATGTCAACCAGCTTCGTCTGGATGGCGTAGCCAAAAAAGACGCATTGGTGGAAACAGGGGTTACCCGTATGCGCCCGATCTTAATGACGGCGCTTACGACAGTTCTTGCTATGTCAACGATGGTATTTAGCACAGACACCAGTGCACAGATGTCTCGTGGTATGGCGATCGTAACGATCGGAGGATTGCTGTATGCAACGCTTATGACATTGTTTATTGTTCCGGTATTCTACGATATCTTCTATCGCAGAAAGATGAAAAAGATTGACCTTGGAGACGAGAGCAATTTGATGGATGAGGATAAATAAAGGGACAAAAAGGCGCGTGTTGTTAGCAAAACTCGAATAAAAAAAACTATATCGGAAATACTTTCTTGTAAAGAGCTGGGTATCTGCAATTGTAAGGCAATACTGCATTGAGCGAAAACAGAGAAAGGTGTGATGTAGGTTTGAAGAAACAGCAGGGAATACAAAGTGTGAAATTTGAAGAGCCACCGATCATTTGCGCTGCTGCATCTGTAGTAGGGCAAAAGGAAGGGGATGGCCCATTTGGTGATGTATTTGACCAGATCGAGTCAGACCCTAAGGTTGGTGGAGATACATGGGAAGACGCAGAAGGCAGACTTCAGGAGCGTGCCGCAGAACTTGCTATTCAAAAAGCAGGCTGTGGTAAAGAGGCAATCCGTTACATTGTGGCGGGCGATCTCCTGGGACAGCTTATGGCGTCTTCTTTTGGTTTAGCAGGATTTGATAAACCGTTGTTTGGTGTGTATGGAGCCTGTTCAACGATGGGAGAATCCATCGGGATCGGTTCTATGCTTGTAGAAGGTGGATTCGCAGATTATGTACTTGCAATGACTTCCAGCCATTTTGCCAGTGCTGAAAAACAATTTCGTTTTCCGCTAGGCTATGCAAATCAGCGTCCTAAAGCCTCGACTTGGACGGTGACAGGAAGTGGAGCCGTTGTGATATGTAAAGGGGATCAGAAACAGGGAATGGCCAAAATTACCGGGATTACGACCGGAAAGATCGTTGATTATGGTGTGAAAGATACGATGAACATGGGTGCCTGTATGGCCCCTGCAGCCGCATCGGTGGTCGCAGCACATTTCAAAGATTTCGGAACAGATCCGTCAGAGTATGACCAGATCATTACAGGAGATCTGGGGATGGTTGGCAAAGATATTTTAATCGACATTTTGCGGTCAGAAGGGTATGATATTGCAGATCGTTATATTGATTGTGGTATTGAGATATATGGCAGGGATGCACAAGCACAGGCGGGCGGCAGCGGCTGCGGATGCAGTGCGGTCATGCTTGCCGGGTATGTGTTGAAACAGTTGGAGATCGGAGAATGGAAACGAGTGTTGTTTGTTCCAACGGGAGCATTGCTGTCAGTCGTCAGTTTTAACGAAGGTAATAGCATTCCGGGAATTGCACACGCCGTAAGATTGGAAACCCTTATTTCTAATTAACATGACTCAAACTTCCCATAACGGAAGTAATAGGTGGTTGTGGAAAATTTAAGGCATGAGAAGTTTGAGTAACATTACAATAAATTAATGGTAATTATTTGATAAAAAGGGGCAAAAACAACAAAAAATTAGAGGAGAAGATCCCGGTTGTAAAGTGGGAAAATGGGAAATGAAAAATAGACAAAAAAATCATTATTTTTGATGATCTTGAATGCAAAATTAGTGGAAAGAGGTGTATCGCATTGGATTATATATTGGCGTTTATTGTTGGCGGTCTGATATGTGTTATTGTGCAAATATTAATGGATAATACAAAGCTATTACCGGGACGGATTATGGTACTGTTGGTATGCAGCGGTGCTGTACTTGGGGCCGTCGGTGTGTACGAGCCATTTGCCAAATGGGCAGGAGCAGGGGCGACGGTTCCCTTGCTTGGCTTTGGAAATGTCCTATATCAAGGAGTAAAAAAAGCGGTAGATGCAGAAGGATTTATTGGTTTATTTAAGGGAGGATTTAGTGCATGTGCAGTAGGAGTATCTGCAGCGTTAATTTTTGGATATTTGGGTTCTCTCATATTCAAACCGAAGATGAAAGATTAGTGAAATGTTAAGGCTTTAACGGGTGCTTTGGAAAAATGTTTCTTAATTCGTTATTTTTGTATTGCAAATTGAATAAAAAATGACAAAAATAAGTAAAAAAGTATACAGAACTAACAAAATTTTAAAAATCCCTTGCAACTGCGCTCTGTTGGGTATAAACTTGCCATTGTAAGCGTTAGTAAATGGATATAAATTCTTTGATTGATTTATTTATGAAAGGGAGAAGAAAAATGGCAAAGACAATTAAGAAAGCAACACAGACCAAAGCACCAGCTAAAAACACATCTGTAGAGACTGCAATGAAGGCAGTAGCAGCTAAGAAACCTGAGGTGAAAGCTGCAGCACCGGCACCTGTTAAGAAGACAGAGGAAAAGCCTGCTGCTAAGGCAGAAGTTAAGCCGGCTGTGAAAGAGACAGTAAAGAAGGCAGAAGAGAAAGTGGCAGAGAAGAAGACAAGAAAGCCTAGAAAGAAAACTGTTAAGAAACCGGTAGAGAAAATACAGGAAGTATTTGTTGAGTTTAATGGTGAGCAGTTTAAGACAGCTTCCATTATTGAGAAGATCCATGAGGTATATAAGGCTGAGGGTCATCGTGTTGGAGCTATCAAATCCCTGCGTGTTTATATTGATCCGGTAGAGCGTAAAGCATACTATGTTATCAATGATAAAGCAGAAGGAAAATATGTTGAGTTTTAATTTGGTCATTCATTTATAGAAATTGAATAATGTACGAAATGTTGTACATAGTAAACGACAGAGATAAGTGGTAAAGAACTTGTTTCTGTCGTTTTTGGGTTGATAGTATTAAAGATAATTCGTTCGAGATCCGAAAAGGGATGAGGAAGCAGTAAAACAGATCGTCAAGGAAATAAGCGCATAATTATTGGAAAAAGAGCAAAACGAAAGAGCAAAACGGAACGATGTATTCTTGACAGATGGTATAAAAAGTGTTATATTTGCATAACGTAATGTTAGCAGAAACATTTTGGTGAGCGTTTTATATAACGCATCTACCGGTTACAACAAGGGGTTGTACTGGTTTCGACGGGCTCACTGCAGATGGAGAAGCTGTCCGTGGTCGGACACCACGTAAAAAGTTCGATTTAAAATTAAACGCTGAAGATAATTTAGCATCTGTCTCTTATACACATCTCCGAGCCCAC
>ERZ1026932.443-NODE-443-length-14715-cov-5.026057_pt1 | contig 14715 bp, 14 predicted proteins | sample MGYA00519570_ERZ1026932 | MGnify/ENA primary metagenome ERZ1026932 (study PRJEB26926, sample SAMN06164826) | human gut metagenome | biome: ENVO:00009003; feature: ENVO:2100002; material: ENVO:00002003 | host: Homo sapiens | place: USA | collected 2012 ... | reverse complement strand
TACACTTATGCGATCGTCGGCAGCGTCAGATGTGTATAAGAGACAGATTATATTAAGTGTGTTAAAATCAAAAAAGGCTGTCACATAACGAATTAACATTATGTAACAGCCTTGGTTTATGTTAGTTTACTTTGCGTAATCTACAGCTCTTGATTCTCTGACAATACTAACCTTGATCTGACCAGGATATTCCATCTGATCCTCAATCTGCTTAGAAATGTCACGAGCCATGATTACCATATCTGAATCACTAACGACTTCAGGAACTACCATAACACGAACCTCTCTACCTGCTTGAATGGCAAAGGATTTCTCAACTCCCTTGAATGAGTTGGTAATATCTTCTAATTGTTTCAGTCTGTTTGTATAAGTTTCTAACGTTTCTCTTCTTGCACCAGGTCTTGCAGCTGAAATTGTATCAGCAGCCTGTACAAGACAAGCAATTAAGCTTTCTGGCTCAACGTCTCCATGATGTGCTTCTACTGCATTAATAACAAGAGCTGATTCTTTATATCTTCTACAAAGATCAACACCTAACTGAATATGTGAGCCTTCCATCTCGTGGTCAACAGCTTTACCAATATCATGTAATAAACCAGCACGCTTAGCCATCTTAACATCAAGTCCTAACTCTCCAGCTAAGAGACCTGTAAGCTGTGCTACTTCAATAGAATGCTTTAAAACATTCTGTCCATAACTTGTTCTGAATCTTAACTTACCTAAGAGTCTTACAAGCTCTGGATGGATACCATGTACACCAACCTCAAGGGTTGCAGCTTCACCTTCTTCTTTAATTAATGTCTCGACTTCTTTCTGGGCTTTCTCAACCATCTCCTCAATTCTTGCCGGATGAATTCTTCCATCAAGTATGAGCTTCTCAAGAGCGATTCTTGCAACCTCTCTTCTCACCGGATCAAAGCCCGACAAAACTACAGCCTCAGGTGTATCATCAATGATAAGTTCAACACCTGTAAGTGTTTCAAGAGTTCTGATATTTCTACCCTCTCTACCAATAATACGGCCTTTCATTTCGTCATTAGGAAGCTGAACTACTGATATTGTTGTCTCAGCCACATGGTCTGCGGCACATCTCTGAATTGCATTAACAACAATTTCCTTAGCCTTCTTGTCTGCTTCCTCTTTCGCTCTGCTTTCTAATGTCTTAATCATTACAGCAGTATCATGTTTAACTTCGTCTTCAACAGTCTTTAATAGATATTCTTTTGCCTGTTCGGAGGTCAATCCTGAGATTCGTTCAAGTTCCTGCTGTCTCTTCTTCTCAAGTTCTTCAACCTTTTGCTTCTGTTTACCAAGTTCTTCTTCTTTCCTGGTAATGTTAGAGTCGCGTTTCTCTACAGCCTCAATCTTTCTGTCAAGTGTCTCTTCTTTTGAAAGAACTCTCTTTTCATACTTGCTTATCTCAGCTCGTCTTTCCTTAGTTTCCTTCTCAAGTTCGTTCTTAGTCTTTAAAGACTCTTCCTTGACTTCCAAAAGAGCTTCCTTTTTCTTGGTTTCAGCTGTCTTAAGAGCTTCATCTATTATCTCTCTTGCTTTCTCATTGGCATTACCGATTGTTGCATCGTTACGCTTGTTGATTGCATTAGACGAGATAAACCAAGTAATAGGAGCGACTATCACTAAAGTAGCAATAATTGCGATTACTATTGGAATCAACGCAGGAGCACCTCCTTATTTAGTTTTCATTGTACAAAAAATACAACAATCTAATATTATACTCAATTGTCGATTATGTCAAGGAAAAGCCCCTTAGAATCCAATGTTTTATTAATAATATCCATACTGAATCCTCTGCGATATAATGCAGCTTTGACCTTCTGAAGCTCTTTATAATCAGCGTTCTCTATATCTATATGTTTCTTTTCAACAAATGCCTTTGCCTGTTCTAATTCTATATCACTATTATCTTCATAGAATTCATCACAAACCCTGCTGATAATATCTGCATCAACGCCTTTCTGCTTTAACTTAAGTTCAATCTGTCTTCTTGGCTTATTACCTGCCTTAAAATTAACATAATTCTCTGCAAAGCGCTCATCATTAATATATCCAAACCTGGTTACATACTCTAATGCATAATCTATACACATATCAGGATAATATCCATCTCTAAGCTTGTCCTCTAAACCTTTTCTTGTATAATCCTTATTCTTAAGCAATGCCATCGCTCTTACCGTTGCACGCTTAGATAACACATCATCTATCAGAGAATCATATGCTTCTTTCCTGACAGACTCTCCATCCTTAATTCCAAACTTTCTTAATTCTGCTGCATATAAAGCAAATGCAGGCTCATAATTAATATATACAAGCCTGCGTTTCTTAGTAAGTTCTTTAATGGATGTGACAATAAGTTCAATATTATCTTCCATAACCCACCTTAATATTACTCTTCTGTATCTGCTTTCTTCTTAGCCTTAGTCTGCTTAGCATCATCAGATGCTTCTGCTTCCTTAACACCGTCCACAATTCCGTAGTGTTCTCTTACTCTTCTGTCAACTTCTTCTCTTATCTCTGGATTATCAAGAAGGAACTGCTTAGCGTTCTCTCGTCCCTGTCCAATCTTATTGCCCTCATATGAGAACCATGCTCCACTCTTCTGGATAATACCTGCATTAGAAGCAAGATCAACAAGATCTCCTTCTGTAGATATACCTTTTCCAAAAAGAATATCAAACTCTGCTTCTCTGAATGGAGGGGCAACCTTATTCTTAACAATCTTGACTCTGGTTCTGTTACCAATAACCTCACCATTCTGCTTAAGTGTCTCAATCTTTCTTACATCAAGTCTTACAGAAGAATAGAACTTAAGTGCACGACCACCTGTGGTTGTCTCTGGATTGCCAAACATAACACCAACCTTTTCACGAAGCTGGTTGATAAATATAACAACGCAATTATTCTTGCTTACAACAGGTGTGAGCTTTCTTAATGCCTGCGACATAAGTCTTGCCTGAAGACCTACATGTGAATCGCCCATATCACCATCAATCTCTGCCTTAGGGACAAGAGCTGCAACTGAATCGACAATTACAATATCGACTGCTCCGGATCTTACCATAGTCTCTGTAATCTCAAGTGCCTGCTCACCGCTGTCAGGCTGTGAAATATATAAGTTATCAATATCAACACCAATATTCTTAGCATATACAGGATCCAGAGCATGCTCTGCATCAATAAAACCTGCAATACCGCCTCTCTTCTGTACTTCAGCAACCATATGAAGTGCAACTGTTGTCTTACCACTTGATTCAGGTCCATATATCTCTACAACTCTTCCTTTAGGAACTCCACCGATTCCCAAAGCGATATCTAGACTTAAAGAACCTGTAGGAATACATTCAACATTAAGATTAGCTGTTGATTCCCCAAGCTTCATTACAGAGCCCTTACCAAACTGTTTCTCAATATTAGAAATTGCCGCATCAAGGGCTTTCATCTTATCTTCATTAACCATACCTTAAACTCTCCTTTTGAACATGTGTTCGTTTTCTAAATAATATCTTATTATGTCTGCATTGTCAAGAACCTTTCGAACATTTATTCGTTATGTTTGTTTGTATACTGGAATAGTAAAAATATATCATATTATATATATTTTGTAAACGCCTATTTTATATTATTGTATCTTAATATAATATTTTATGCATAAATTTAACAAAATTTTTTTTACTTGCACAACCTCTCGAATGATACCTGTATCAATTCATTGTAATATTGAATCCGATGTCGTTATAAAACTCACTAAAAGCAATATTCTCTTTGTTTTGTAGGTCTTTTTTTACATTTCTGCTTGACAAAAGATGATTCTGAAGGATAAAGACCTACTCAAGTAATACATCTTTCTCATTTAGTAGGTCTTCTCGCCCATTCACGCCTCCTATACGGCTCTAAAAACCTACTCAACACTCACATCTCACTCACTTAGTAGGTCTTCACATTCCAGCTCGCTCCGGCCCACTCTAATCCCAGCAAAAAAGACCTACTCAAGCCATCTTTCAAGCTTAATAGTAGGTCTTCAACGCCATAGCAAATAATATAGTAAATAATATAATAAAACTAATAATTACAATAATCTCTACCTGTTAGTCTTAATTATATCAAGCACAAACTTAAGTGCTTCCTTTGTAGACTGACACCTTATCGTGTGCCTGTCGCCTGACAAATCACATTCTTTAACATGTGTCTCACCCTTATAGCAGCATCCAATATACACAAGTCCAACGGGCTTGTCATCTTCTCTTGAAGGTCCTGCAACACCTGTTACGGAAACACTGATATCTGCCTTAGATATTCTTACTGCTCCTTCTGCCATCTGGGCAGCAGTTTCAGCACTTACAGCTTTATACTTTTCAAGAGTCTCATGCTTAACTCCAAGAATACGTTCCTTCGCCTCATTACTATATGTAATATAGCCCTCTTTAAAAATGTCTGAAGCACCGCTTATATTAACTATAGACGAAGCAACCATGCCACCTGTGCATGACTCAGCTGTAGTTATAGTCAGGGATTTGTTCTTTAATGTCTCAACAAGAGCCTTATCAAGACAGCTGAGATAATCAACCATTATTATTTACCCGAACCTTCCAGAAAAACTTTATAATTCTTTGCAATATAATCAATAAGAGAAATCACTGTCAATCCTAATGATATATATATGAGAACAGTATTAATAATATTCATAAATGGTACATTAAGATTAAGAACAAGCATAATAATTGTAATCATCTGAAATGCTGTCTTGAACTTTCCCCAATAGCTTGCAGCTATAACAACACCATTATCTGATGCAACAAGTCTGAATCCGCTAATAATAAATTCTCTTGCAATTATAATAATAACAATCCATGCTGCAATTCTTTCAAGGTCAACAAGTGCAATAAGTGCAGAGCATACTAAAAGCTTATCTGCAAGTGGATCCATAAATTTTCCGAAGTTAGTAACAAGATTATACTTTCTTGCAATCTTACCATCTAAAAGGTCTGTTAAGCTTGCAAGAATAAATATTCCTACTGCAATATATTTGCCACATCCAATGTTAAGATACAGACATATCAGAAACAAAGGAATCATAATAACTCTTGCAATTGTAAGTTTGTTAGGTAAATTCATTTAAACATTTTCCTCCATTATTCCCATTAAATCATATTCAGTTGAACCGGTAATCTTTACAGATACGAAATCTCCTGACATAAGTTCCCTGTCACATTCAAAGAACACCATTCCATCAACATTAGGTGCATCCTTGTACGAACGTCCGACATAAGTATTGTCCTCTGCAATATAGCCTTCAACCATAACATCAATAGTCTTTCCAACCATCTGTGCTGACTTGTCAATGGATATTTCCTGCTGCAGAGCCATAAGCTCTTCTCTCCACGTATCCATTATATCCTGGTCAATCTGGTCCGGCATTGTTGCAGCCGGGGTATCCTCTTCCCTTGAATAAGTGAATACTCCAAGTCTGTCGAACTCAACTTCATCAATAAATTCCATAACCTCTTCATGGTCTTCCTGTGTTTCTCCTGGGAAGCCGGCAATAAGAGTCGTTCTTAATGCAATGTCCGGAATCTCTTTTCTAAGCTTTGCAACAATATCAAGAAGCTCCTGCTTATCTGTCTTTCTTCCCATGCGCTTTAATACATTATCACTTGCATGCTGGATTGGCATATCAAGATAATGACAGACCTTAGGCTCATTCTTAATAGCCTCGATAAGCTCATCGTTAATCTCCTCAGGATAACAGTACTGAATTCTTATCCACTTGAGGTCTTCAATCTTTGCAAGCTCATGTATAAGCATTGGAAGTGACTTCTTTCCGTAAAGGTCTGTTCCATAAAGAGTTGTCTCCTGTGCTACAAGTATAAGCTCTTTTGCTCCATTGTGTACAAGGTGCTTTGCCTGCTCCACAAGATATTCAACTGGAAAACTTCTGAAATTACCACGAACCTTAGGAATTATGCAGTAAGTACAGTGCTTATCGCAGCCTTCTGCTATCTTAAGGTATTCAAAATATCCAGGTGTAGTAATAATTCTCTTTTCTTTAACAATAGGAAGTCTGTTGGCATCATCAACAACATTAAATCCCTTACCTTCAAGCACTGAAGTAACAACCTCAGCAATCTTATCATAAGAGGTTGTTCCTAAAAATGCGTCAACCTCTGGAATTTCCTTAATAATCTCATCCTTATATCTGTGAGCAAGACAGCCTGTAACAATAAGTGCCTTACACACAGCGTCTTCCTTATGCTGTGCCATCTCAAGTATCGTATTGATACTCTCCTGCTTGGCATCACCAATAAAACAGCATGTATTAACAACAATAACATCTGCCTGTGTTTCATCATCTGTAAACTCAAAACCCTTATCGTTAAGGATTCCAAGCATATTCTCTGTATCTACAAGGTTTTTATCACAACCTAACGATGCAAACATAATCTTCATATACTGCATTACCTCCTGCATAGTACTCCTCATTGTAACACATTTTTTGCAAATGTAAACATATCCCTTACATAATCTGACCATATAAAACATTATCAAACTGGCACTTTTAATAAGACCTGAATTGTACTATTCTTTGCTGAAAATATGAATCAAAGGAGAAAAAGATAATTATGAAAGACAAAAAGACAGGTTTAATCCAGACATTAATTGGTGCTATTATTCTTGTTATCGGTATTGTGTTATGTGTCAACACATACATAGTAAAAGGTAATAAAGCATACGCATTTTCACTTCTTGTAACAATCCTTGGCATTGTTATTCTTATTGCCGGATTATACAGAACATTTTCAAAGAAAGAGAGAAAGCCTGTAGACGCAAAGGTTATTGCACAGGCTGCTTTGTGTGCCGCACTCTGCTATGTTGGTGCAACATTTATAAAGATAGACATTCCTGTTGGAACAGAAAGAACCATGTTCCACTTTGGTAATGTATTCTGCGTTCTTGCAGCTTTACTTATCGGCGGCGAGTGGGGTGGTCTTGCCGGTGCAATCGGCATGACAATAAGCGATTTATCAACAGCCTATGTAACAAGCGCTCCTAAGACATTTATTCTTAAATTATGTATCGGTCTTATCGTTGGTTTTGTAGCACATAAACTCTTCCATCTTTCCAAGGAACATTCTGCAAAATATGTTACTGTTGCTACTGTTGTATCAAGCATATGCGGTATGGCATTCAATATTGTTGCTGACCCTGTAGTCGGATATTTCTATAAGACATACCTTCTTGGTGTGCCTCAGGACCTTGCCAAAACACTTGCTAAAATAGGTGCGATAACCACATCTGTTAATGCAGTTATCGCTGTTATAGTTGCTTCAATTATATATCTTGCATTAAGACCAGCTATGAAAAAGCTGAATATGTTGAGAGATTTATAAAAATGTTTTTTATTACTGTACTTTACCTCTGTTCCAGATTTCATATCCCTGACGTCTCGCAGAATCATATACCGGCTGCATATTCTTTTCTAATATGTGGCAAAACTCCTGTCTGCTTTTTCCAAAAGTATACAGTTCCCTTACAGCCCATATAGAATGAAGGTTATCTCTGTAGCAAGCTTCAAAAAGTTTATGTAACTCAGGCATTTCATATATCTTTTCATACAAAATAAACTGATTGCCCGCAAATATTTCAAAGAAAGGCTTCCACTTAGGAAGCCTATTATTCTTTGAGGAATTAAGAGATGAATCCATTGGCATCAGATTCCATAACTCATCATTCATTACAAATGACCATGGTATGAAATGATCTATGTCATATTGTTTTGTATTTACCTGTTTCCCTGTAAATACATCTTTTACCTCACATACATCAAGTATTCCTTCCCATAGTTTCCTTGCATGAGATAGCTTTCGCATCTTTTCATCCATAGGTGCCAGTTTATATACTAATCCCGGCACTTCCGGATTGTTATTTTGCAGCCATTTAACCTTTTCATACTGAATCCAGCCAAGTATATTTACTGTATTATCCTGTATCATTAAAACCCAGTCAGGATTAAAATATACTTCTTTTTTTAATTTGCTGCTGTCTCCAAGAATATAAGGTAATGACACAATCATCTGATTGACCTTCTTAATATATGCTGTCAGTCTTTTTACACTTCCCCAGTCCGCAGGCTCATCACTTTTCGAAAAGAATCCTGACAAAGCCCTGTAAGGAACCATATTGGTAAGCTGTTCCTTTACTGACTTAAGCTCATTGTTATATTCTTTGATTGCATTTTTTATTTCAACTTTTGATGCATTTGCAGGTAAACTGCTGTATTCAGATAACAAATTCACTGCCCTTTCAAGCCCGTCCCTTACCATTCCATCAGCTTGTATTCCACTAAGATGTATATGGAACTCTCTTACTGAATACCATGCATTTGATATCATTTCGTCTATTATCTCATCAAATGTTGTCTGATAAACATTTTCAGAAATCAGATGAACAATCGCCTCAAGCCAGTAGAACTTATAACAATATGACGGATCTTTCATCATCTGTGAAAATCCATCTATATCCAGCATGTTATAATATTTTTGTTCAACTATTAAATGGTTGTCACTTTGCGAAGTATAATATTCAGCCATTGTTCCGTACCCCTGTCTTGTCTTACATCACCTGTTACCCAGATTTTTTCTTTCATAAATCCATGTATAGGTTTCATCAACATATCAAAACTTTCCTCTGTAAGATATGTGAAATACCTTCCATTTCTTACACCCTCAAAATCACCATACTTAAAAGACATATATATCACACCATTTCTTTTAAGTGCCTGATACAGCCTCGTTATCATATCCGGCAGTTCACATTTCTTTATGTGAAGAATTGATGCGCACGCCCATATCCCATTATAAACATTACAGGCATTAAAATCCTCGAAAAGCATATGCTGGACTTTAATACCTGTGTACTTTGTTGCTGCCTTACATAATTCTTTTGAGCCATCCATTGCATCAACTTCATATCCATTATCTATAAAATACTTAGTGTCTCTTCCTGAACCACATCCAAAATCCAGTAATTTTGCTTCTGTAGGCAAAAACGATAGGAAAATTTCCTGTATTTCATGGAAATCAACATTTTGAGTTGTATTAACAAAGTCTGCTGTATGCAAGTTGTAGTAATCTAATGTATTATTCTCTCTCATAAACCTCTTACTTCCTGATGTTTTGTTATCATTACTATAACACAAATACCAGTTACACTAAAGGCTGCTTTAAAAAATGTAAATATCAAGGGCAGAATGTTACCATCCCAGTTCATCCATTGCATCATCTACACCATCAGCATAGTCTAAATTCCTGTCATATCTGTAATCATCATAATCGCCATCATCATAAATTCTTTGATGTTCCATAATTTGGTGTATATGAATATCTGCTATATGGAGATGTTTTTTATCGTTGCTGCTTTCAAGTGTGTTTTCTACCAACCCAAAACATAATAGTATTCCTATTAATTCTTCCACATAATCGTCTTCATCAAAGATGCTAATACTTTTATCTTCAAAAAAACTTGTATATTTAACCATGAACAGCCTCCTTGCAGGCTACTTTATCTTAAATCCAGTGGTAATCTGTTTTTTTGCATTCTCTGGATTTTCGCGTAGTTTAATTAACATGATAAATGCTCCTTCTCCATTAAAAAACTTTGAAATTTCAGATAATGATTTCGCAGAATACCCTTCCACAGTAATTCCATTAGACACAAAACATTTATGAGTTAACCAGTATTCAAATTCTTCTTTGACATCCGCATGTCTGTCCAACATTTCAAGTTTGTTCTTAACCTGAAATTCTTCTAATTTTGTTTTTCTATAATAATCCTTTATCACATCACTCATACTGTCACCTCCTGAGAAAATCTGCTTGCAAATGCTCTCGCTTCTGCTTCAACATATTGATCATAATAGTCAAAGAAGTTTACACAGAATCCATTTTCATCATATTCCGGTGCGATATAATGTTCAAAATTAAATTTATATATCTGGTCCTGTGGTTCTTTCAGCAATTCTGCTCTATAATGCTGATAAGCATGCCTTGTTTCGTGAGCAATTGTATCAACAATTTCCTTTGCATCTTCCAAATAATTTTCATTGATTCCGATATAGTTTCCTCGTTCACTATAGAATCCACATGAATTATCTCCATCATCAAGAAACTCTACTTCCGGTACATCAGGCACCCCCTGCAAATCTGAAATACATTTTACTAATTCCTTGATGGCTTCATGCTTTTCGTCAGTATCGAGCCGTTCCCAGTTATTCGGCAGAAATTTTTCTAATGCCGTTTGGGTTGTTTCATCTGGCTTAATATCAAAGTCAAATTCATCCTCCGAACGCCAAAGCATTTCACAGCACAACTCTTCAAAACTCATTTTAGGAACATCTTTGCAAAACTTTTTATCCCAAAATGCCTTAATCTCCGTGGGTGTCAATCCAGTACTTGCAATTTCTGATACACTATTTTCTTTTACATCCTGATTTGTTTTTGTATCAAGAATCTCCTTTTCCATCATGATATATGCTCCTAAATAATAATTTCTTCTGTCCCAATACGCTTTAATTTACCATTTTCAAACACTACTGCAATTCCATTTTCCATATCAAATTTGTAATCACATAATATTGCGATGGTTTCTACCTTAGTTCTTGGAACGAATAAATTCTTTGGCATTACATATTTAAATATATTTTCGATTTGTTCTGCCTTAATACCTATACCATTGGTTTTTTCAACATATTTTTTTAATTCTTTTAATGCATTATCCACTTCATTTTGATTATCTTGTAACCCCTTCACTGCTTGTTCTTGAATTTCTGTTACATGTTCTCCCGGATAACAACTATAGCTAACGGCAATATCAAAATTTCTATCCCATATGGAAATATTTACTTTATTCATCGAATATTCCTCCTATATTTACAAAATCTCTTACTTTACATTCCGAAACGCCCCCAAGATGTTTGCAATGACTATGTATTTCAAAAGGTACTAACTCCATAGTTCTTGTATCACATTTCTCATGCCAAGAACACTTATGTTCATTTCTCCAGTCATTTACAGTTCTGGCAGTCCAATCAATCTTGCCATCCTTTACTTCTGCATTCCACTTATCAGCACATTTAATATCTGCCTGTGTAAAATTCCCTTGTTTCAATTCTCCATTTTTATCGTAATAATCATCTCTGTGTTGGGTCATATCATCTATTTTAACAGTAGCTTCCGCACATTCAGAAAAATCCGGCTCTGCATTTTTAAATTCAATGCCATCAAGACCCTTTTCTGCTAATTTATCAAGTGCTGCTTTTCCCTCAACAGTATTTTCATTTGGAATAAACTTAGATTCTCCTCTATCACCTTCCCAAGTTCCAAGTTCTGAACTTTCAGCTGGTGTACAGCCCAATCTTTTTTCATAGGAATTATAATAGTCTGTTTCATTATTAAATTCCTTTTTCCAAAAATTTCCTATATCAGATATACTCAAATCCTTTTCTGATTTTATTTCCTTAAACCCTTCCGGTTCAGGCTTTTTTATCTCGTTAATTTCTGGTGTCTTAAATTCTTTCATTAGTACACACCTCCCTTGTCCTGATATATTTCCGTAAACTTACCAAATATATCATTATACTCAGGATTTCTTGTTGTCTGTTCATACAAGATTAATGCAAGAACTAAATCAATTTGATGATTTGTATATCCTATAACAGACGGTTTTAAACTATCTACTACAGAATGTACCCATGAATTAATATCTTCACAGTGTCTGGATGCCTTAATTGCCTGGTCTGCTGATAAAAAATCAAACACCAGTGCACGGAGAGTTTCTAACGAATTTTCATCATTACTGGACAGATACTCTACAAAATCTCGCTTAACCTTTGTTGATAATTTTGATTTAATTACCATAGCTTTCAGTTTCTTGATATCTGCCTTATCATCCTTATGGAATAATTCCTTGTCCATGATACAATCAAGCAATGAATCAGATATCTCTTTTGACATTGCATCCAAATACACTTTATCTTCAGGCTGATACTCATATTTTCTGACCTTTATTTCATGTTTATCAATCTTGCACAGTACTGGTTGCACCCATTCATTCTGATATACAGCCGCAACACCACATGGCAATTTCGCAAGTTCAGTAATCTGGTCATCATTAAGATTTGCAGATTTTCCAACAAGTTCCCTATCTGTCTGGTCTGGCAAGCGCATGATGATTTTCGTATTTGTATTACGAATAACTGCCATATCAAGAAGTCCCGGAGCCTGATCTGCGATAATAAATCCTTCCCCATAAGTACGCATCTCAGCTATAGCATTCGTAAGCATTTCCACACTCTTACCCAACAAATTAGCACTTTCAGATGTCTGTTCAGTCGAGGTTCTTTTCAATAAGTTATGTGCTTCTTCTAACACAGTGATATGCTTGAGGTCTGCATTCATATCGTCACTTGTCATACGATACTCCTGAAGTTTAAGCACAAGCATACCCATTATCATAGATTTTGTTTCAGAAGAACCAACCCTGCTCAAATCCACAATAACATTTTCATCAAATAGCGTCTCATTTGAAAGTTCATCGCAAGTAAAAATCATACCATTAATTCCATTAGTTAATGACTCTAATCTTGTAAGTAAGGAGCCCTTATATGCTCCCTTATTGTCATTATCAAATTCGCTGTTATCAATGATTTCTTTAATATTATGAGCCACATCTGCAAATGTAGGATATATTTCTTCCCCATATGTATTCACAGAACGAATCATGTCCCATCCACAATCTTTATATGACTTTTCTACAGCACTTTTCAACACTGCCGGCATTGCTGCATACATTGGCCAGCAGACATTAAAGATTTCCACAAGGCGGTCAAGGTGTTCTAATACATGAATTCCTTCTGGGAAACTAAATGGATTGATTCTAAGCAGTGGTGTTAATGCAGGATTGGTTCCATACACCGCAACATCCTTATAAGAACCGAACACCTGCTTATACTCTCCTTTTGCAGGTTCTACTACTAAGAATTTTGTGCCCTTCTTTCTTGCTCTTTCAATTAACCGATATACTGTATTACTTTTACCAGAGCCAGTACTACCTGTTATAAAAGTATGAGATGCAAGTGATTTCTTGGAGAGTTCCACCCTGTTCTCTTCCACATGATTCATATGAAAAATATTGCCTAATTCCAATTTTTCTGCATCTTTTTCCAACAAGTCATATGTAACCACATTTCTTCCAAATTCTGCACATTGAAGGACTGGTAAGCCTGCAATCGACTTCTGTGGAAAATTTAAAGAATATGCCAGCTCTTTTCCCGAGAGACTTGTTGTTGCAGTAACAATGGAAGGATATACATTGAATGCCCTATCCTCTGTTATTGCATCCTGCCTTAATCCAAATAGTGGATGACGCAGTTCCCTGATATATCCTGCAATTTCTTTTGCAAGGTCTCTTTCTTCCTCTACATTACCCTTCCAAACATTTATGGCAGACTTTGACATATAAGAATCTTCTCCTAAGGTCAGTGCCAAATATGAATGAGCAACATTATTTGCAACATCATATTCTTCACTTAATACATAAACTGCAAAATCCCACATACCGAGAGCCGTGCTCTGTTCAAGTCTCTTCATCTGATTTTCAAGAAGCTCCAGCGCATGTTTTATGTTAAAATTTGTAAATGTCTGTGTAATACCTTCATTCTTACCTATCATTGCAGTCACCGTTGATGAACGAGCAAAATTTGCTCCAAAATTTGCTCCTAGACTCGTTCCTTTAGTTACTGCTGAAGTTGTAGCCATTGCTTTAGTTACCGCTTTTCCTAACGTATTAGCAACTGCAGTTCCTGTGGTTTTTGCCACAGAATTTGAAACCGTATTGGTAATTCCTTTCGACAATGCATCAGCTGCTGTCTTTCCTAAAGCCTGAGCATTACTTCTGTTCCATCCATGATTATAGCTTCCACCTATGGTTGTCGTAGCAGAAGTTCCAACTGTTTTTTTAACGGAACCAGGTACAACTCCACCTCCTACCTTGGCTGTTCCTGATACATAAGCACCAACCGACTCCGATACATTTACACCCACAGTATCACTACTGCCCTCTGTAATTGTGTCTGTTGTACTTGTTCCTTCTGTATGTGTTGAATTCTCAGACTCAGCAATTGCTTCACTTCTTGACAAAGAATCACTCTGTGATTCAGTATCTGTTCTTGAAGAATTTTCGGTATCTGATGTTGTATCCGTTAAGGCATTACTTGTTCCATTCTGAATGCCTGCACTGGCTCCTACATTAACACCTACTGTAGCAGAAGAACCAACAGATTTATTTTCCGTATATGTGAAATTAGTCTGCCATTCTGCATATGGCTTCATTCCAGAATAAAACTCACCTAACTTAAGTTTTCTCTGTTCTACATCCTTAATAGGAGTTGCCAATAAAACTATCGTATATTCCTTCTTTTTATCTGTAGGAATAATTCCATCCAATAATTTTTCAATGGTCTGACTGATAAATTTTTCTGATTTTTCTGTTGGTATGTTTGAAGCCGTCGCCACAGAATATGGTCTGTCATTCTTCATACAAGGAATAATGCCAATTCCCTCATTACTCCATTCAGCTCCCGGAAAATTTCCTCTAATAGCTTCTATTAACCTGTTTTTATACTGTCTCTTATACACATCTGACGCT
>ERZ1026932.440-NODE-440-length-14778-cov-5.822387_pt1 | contig 14778 bp, 14 predicted proteins | sample MGYA00519570_ERZ1026932 | MGnify/ENA primary metagenome ERZ1026932 (study PRJEB26926, sample SAMN06164826) | human gut metagenome | biome: ENVO:00009003; feature: ENVO:2100002; material: ENVO:00002003 | host: Homo sapiens | place: USA | collected 2012 ... | reverse complement strand
ACAAAGGAACTGCCCTTTTCAATATTTATTTTTCCGAAAACTTAATTACGCTAACCCACAATACAAAATGATATTCTTTTTTTCTGGATGTTTCTGTGATATACTTATACGCGGTCGTATCAGATTGGAAAGGAAATATTATGTTACAAAAATTATATGTTTTTTTCAGGAAAGAAACCGTTTTGTCAATTGCAGTGATCCTGGCGCTTCTTTCTATGTTCTGGGTCAGACCGGATAAGGCTTATTTTACTTATATCGATTTCAGGACTCTCGGGCTCCTCTTCTGTTTGATGGCAATTGTAGCTGGTTTGAAGGCTGTTGGTGTTTTTGATATACTTGCCCAAAAATTGCTGATGGGAACATCGGGAACTGTGGGTGTGATCAGGCTGTTGGTACTCTTATGTTTCTTCCTGTCAATGGTGATCACCAATGATGTGGCATTGATTACTTTTGTTCCTCTTGCACTGATCATTGTGCATAAACTGCCAAAGGAACTGGGCAATTACTGGCTTCTTAAAATAGTAGCCATGCAGACAATCGCTGCTAATCTCGGAAGCATGCTCACACCAATCGGAAATCCGCAGAACCTTTATCTATATGCCAGAGCAGGGATGTCCGCGGCAGAATTAATAACCCTGATGCTTCCCTATTCCGCCACAGCACTTATCCTTCTTCTGATATGGATACAGGTAGCCGCTGCCAAAGCACCTCACGTATGCGGTTCCGAAAAAGATAAAACTCTTTTGGGATTCTCTGACAGAAAAGAACTTAACATGGAATACCTGGCCGCTTACCTGATCTTATTTACAATCTGCCTGCTCACTGTTGCACGTATCATTCCATACCAGATTCCTCTTGTATTGGTTCTTATATATATGCTGCTAAGAAACAGGGAAAATATAAGCAGGGTGGATTACTCCCTGCTTGCCACCTTTATCGCATTATTTATTTTTATCGGCAACCTTGGAAGGATTCCGCAATTCAGCAGTTTTCTGGAAAGAATCATGGCAGGAAGGGAAACACTTACTGCTGTTCTTGCCAGTCAGATTATGAGCAATGTTCCCGCTGCGCTTCTTTTATCCGGCTTTACAGATAATTACCGGGCTTTAATTGTCGGAACCAATATTGGAGGTCTCGGCACTCTGATTGCATCCATGGCAAGCCTGATAAGTTTCAAATATATTGCAAAAGAAAACAGGAATCTGAGAGGGAAGTATTTGGGAATATTCACAGCCTCCAATATTATATTCATGATATTCATGTTAATATTGTATTTTTTTCTTCGATAAAGGTTTTCCCGGAATTACAATTTCATACACGGTATACCGTTGTATATCTTCGCTAATTCCTATTGAAGTCCATACTTTAAAACGTATTTTCACCATATAAGAGGCAGGCAATAATTCTGGTGCCCATTCGAATTTACAATCAAGACAACCGTAGTCAGGTTGTGGCAAATCATCTATAATGATATCACAACCACCAAGAATCATTTTACCTTGTTCTGCCAATTTGTACGCCTCTCCCGTTGGCATTCCATATAGAATTTCACACACATTACTTGAACCGCATTTTGGACATTTAAGATTCATAGTTATCTTCTCTCTCCAGCATCCTCTTATCTTGTACTATTCAATTGTTCCGCTATTTTTTCTGCCTCTTCATTCGAGCTCATTGGAATCTGACATACACCACCTGTAATCGCCGCATGAACATATGGCGCGGCAATTCTATTTTCATTTATATAAATTTCCACCTGGTCTCCAATATGCTCCTCCGTTATCTTTGCAAATTTATTTGCCCCTTCATCCGTGATTCTGTCTTTTGAAACCATGCCGTACCATGATACCCCTGATACGCACCTATGCTCGCATTTGTTATGGTTAACACAAGACACAAAACTAGAACTAATCTGCATAGCGCAACTCCTCCTTAATACACATTAAACCTTACTGTTTTACAAAATAGGAGTACAATGGGGGTACAAATCCCATCCACATTCCCTAAAAGCCTTGATTTTAAGCCTTTTCAGCCGAAAGTACGGTTTCTGGGCAAATTATAGCATATTGTTGCAAGTCTATTCTTACAATTCCATCAGAAAATGTTCATGCAGCGCACGTTTCACCTGATCGAAATTACCTCGCTCCGGACATTGGATGGAAACAACCAATCCCTTCTCTGGGAGAATCGTTGTAATCTGTCCGAATGCGCCATCAGCACGATAGGATCCTGGATATGGACTGATCCAGAACTGATAGCCATATCCTACATGCCAGAGATCTGCAGATGGCTCGAAGGTAAATTTCGGGGTGGACACCTCCTGCACCCAGTCCCTGCTGACAATCTGCTCGCCCTTCCAGTTACCCTCAGCCAGATAGAGCTGTCCCAGTTTCATCATCTCGGTACAAGTCAGATACATACCTCCGCCGCCATTCGGATGTCCCTGTGGATCATGCTCCCAGAGCGGCCATCCCATATCAAGGGGCTGGAATACCTTCTCATACAGATACTCTCCCATCCGCTTGCCAACGGCCCGTTCTACCATATGAGCAGCCAGAATACTGTCGGCAGAGGAATAGCAGAATGCACTGCCTGGCTCCACAGGAACCGGCTGTGCCATCATATATTTCTCATAATCCGGTGCGCCGACGCCCGGACGTCTGTCCGCATTCATCAGAAGTGCCTTACCAAAGCCACTGGACATGCAGAGCAGATGTTTCAACTGAATCTTCTCCAGATTTGGATCCGGATTTGAAGGAAGTTTATCTTTAAACACTTCCGCCACATGATCTTCCAGGCTTAGTTTTCCCTCTTCCATTGCGAGTCCAACTGCTGTTACCGTAAAACTCTTGGTATGTGAATAAATATTTCTCGGTGCATTTGCTGCGTAGTGCATCTCACAGAGTACCTTGTTCTCATCTCCGACACTGATAGCTTCCAGCGGCAGATTGTGGCTGCTGGCATAACGATGAAATTCCAAAAACTTCTCTTCCAGTAACATAATACCTCTATCCTTTCCGGCAAATCTCTGATGTCAGTCCGATATAACCGGTGCGACGTGTCGCAAGGTTAAAACCAATCTATCTGACATCTCCAATGTATAAGTTTTCTATATTTTATCCGTACAATATTTGAAGCTTGCTGATAAAATCCTCAATAATAAAGCGTGAATTGATCGATGTGTATACTCTGATCTGCGGACTGTTCTCCGGATAGCGATAAGAGGTATCCTCCTGTACCTCCGGTGCTTTGCAGTACATAAAGCTGCCGCAATTTGGTTCCAGGGTCACTCCTACCGCCGGGGAGTCTCCAAGCGACCAGCTCTCTCCCGCCGACCACGAGGCGTTTTCTGTTTCATAAAATGATATGAGATTTTCGTACAATAATCTGCCGATCTCGCCATAAGGAGCGATCCGTCGTTGTATTTCTCCAAAACCAATATGCATGGTTCCGTAAACATTGTTGGGAATCATCCATATATCTCCTCCACAGTGAAGCACTGTATTGGCCGCCTCCACATCATTTCCAAAATTAAATTCCCATCCCGGCTTCTCACAACCAATGGGATTGCCTCCAATGCATACTACTGTCATTCTATCCACAATTTCGGACTTTGCCCGGATGGCTTCCGCCACATTTGTAACTGCCCCAATACATAAAACAAACAACGGCTTGTCGTCCTCCTTCATGGTCTCCTCGATGATAAACTGTGCCGCCTCTGTCATGGGTTCCCCCTGATGCTCTGACATTTTGCCAGTCTGTCCCCGAAGCACCGGCACATCTGCCCCCATTGCCTCTGTTACACGACAGATCATCTCATAGCTCTGTTCCATGCTTCCCTCTGCCACAAAATGTTCCGCACATATTCCCTTGACCTCAAGCATTTTACTCATCAATGCCTGTGCGATTGCAAAAGGATCATCCGCCTCACAGGCGGCATCCGTATCAATGATCACTCGTCTTTTACGGTATTCCTGCACATGATAATGCAGGGAAGCTTTTCTCTGTTCCAGTGTAATTTTACCTGATGACATTTCCTACTCCTTTATCATTTTGCCCATGTTATTTTATCCCGTTCTCCCTGATAATCAAAAAGTCCGTCGTTTTCCTCCTTGTGGGATGCCACCTTGATCAGAGAACGAAGAACCCTGTCATCCCCGACCTGCTCTGCTTCCAGTCCATCATCGTCCCTCACACCTTATAAGACATTGAATCACAAAACGTACTCAGATAACATCCTGCCAATCTTCCCAATATCTACAGCACCCTTAAATTCAAATTTGGCTGTAAATCCGTTCGTAAACATTACGAATAATTCTGAATCAGGAAACAATTCCATAAATCCCGGTGTCTGAATTGAAAAATACTGAATTTTGGAATACGGCATTGTCGCAAAGGATTTTCTCTTTCCTGTAATCCCCTGCACATCAATAGAAATAATCCTCTTGTTTGTAAATACTAACTGATCGCGAATCGTTTTAAATGCAAACTCCACCTTTTCGTCTGCAATCAATAACCCGTCAACCTCTCCACGTACCTCATCATTGCTAATCGGTTTCAAATTAAAAACACTGTCCTGATTAAAATTTACTGCCATATTTTCCTCCTATCATTCTATTGTATTTGTTTACTTTATCTGATATCTCATTGTATCACATACCGTTTTTATCATGTTGTCTTTATATAGTATGATAATTTACCCTCTGCCTTCTGTCAATCGTGCTTGTTGAAAGACCACTGCGTTTGGCAAATCAGTCTTTCTATAACTGTCCTGCCTTTCTATACTTTTTAAATTTCCCACTTCTATCCCCTTACCCATTTCGTCTTTTGTTTTTCCGATATTCACTTGGTACGGTTTTATAGCGTTCTTTAAACACTCTGTTAAATGTTCTCTGACTGTCAAAACCGCTGTCCAGACAGATATTCAGGATCGTATCACTGGTATTTACCAATCTTGTGCATGCATAACTTAATCTGGCATCATTGAGATACTGATTGAAATTACGGTGAAATGTTTTAGAAAACACCCTGGATAATACATACTTGCTCACTCCAAGATCGCGTGCCATATCTTCCAAAGAAAACTGTCTCCTGAAATTTCCTGATATATAAGATACAGTACGATAAATTAAGTCATCACTTCCCACACAACTTTTTTCCACCAATTCCATTTTTCCTATACATCTTGCCAGCACAATTTGAACATAAGCTTGAACAATCATAGGTTCGTTTTCTTCCATTTGGATAATCGCCTGAATTGCATTATAAACATCTGGTTCAATCTGCCCCGCACGAATAACCGGATATTTAGGAGCATATCCTTGTATTTTATCTTTAAGTACTCCTGCAAAAGAAGACGGAACCAAGATATAATCCGCCCGGCTCGTTTTTTCTGAAAACACTTGATAATGATGAATAATATCAGAAAAGACAAATCCGATATCACCCTTTTCCATATGATATAATTCCTGCCCCACTCCCATCTCAAGTGTTCCTTCCGTTACGCACACAATCTCCAATGCATTATGCAAATGTGGAGATACATGTTTTGACACTCTTTGCGCCGCATATACCTCTTCCTTTGTTTCCTTAAACGTCAAATGCATTGATACATCTCCCCTTTATTACTTAATTGTTGATTTCCTCTGCAACATTTGTCTACATTTTCTTTTAATTTGGCAAGCATTCTTATCCAGCCTGTCCTATAATGAACTTGCAAACAAGGAAAGGAGGAATACAAAATGAGCAAATTTAAAAATTATATGAACAACCTTTTAGCTTTCTATGAAGGATACTTTGAGCATGTATATCATGCATAATCTGGCTAAAAGGACTATTTGTGAAAACTGAATACTGAAAAAGCAGACCACTCCCCCCCTCACACATTCTGATATCCATTTGGATGACTTTTATGCCAGTTCCATGCTGTATCTATAATTGTTTCCAAATCTGCATATTGCGGATTCCATCCTAACACTTCCTTTGCTTTCGCACTGGAAGCGATCAACATAGATGGATCTCCTGCTCGACGTGGTTCTTCCTTCGCCGAAATTGGATGTCCTGTCACTTTTCTCGCAGTTTCCACAACCTCTTTTACCGTAAAACCAACTCCATTACCAAGATTGAATATATTGCTGTCGTTTCCATCACGAAGATATTTCATAGCAAGAATGTGAGCCTGTGCAAGATCATTTACATGAATATAATCTCTGACACAAGTACCATCCTTTTCTTTTCCTTTCGTAACAAAAAGCATTGCCTGTAATTGTTTATTCAATTAAGACAATGCTTTCCTGTTACCAATTTCTGCTCATTACTGCTGAGCGGTTTCTACTGTAATTCCCTTTTCTTTTTTGATCTTTGCATTTGTCTCCTCCACATTCATTCTGGAAAGGATAAACATAATAAGTACATCAAAGATCAGTGGCAGCCAAAGATACATAAACTGCATCATATTCAACGCAGACTGTGGCTGAACAGCATGTGTTCCCACATAACCACTAAGTTCTAAGAGCCATCCTACGACCGCCGTTCCAATACCTCCGCCAATCTTAACGCCAAGTGAAGTACAGGAATACATCGTACCATCCACACGCTTTCCCTGTGTCAGATATGTATACTCGGAACAAGATGCGATCACTGCATTCATGTCTCCCTGCCAAGGTCCCTGTCCTAATGCTGCTAATGCTGTAAATGCCATCATCAAAGGAATACTTCCCATATATCCGGCAACAACAACAAGAGCTCTGCCAATCACAGCAAGGATGTAACCTCTCAAGTTCAGCTTATACATACCATTCCACTTTCCAACCAGTGTTGGTGTAAAGATTAATGCAATGATAAGAGGAATGTTTACCGCCCAGGCAAATTGTCCAAACAGATTTTTGTTTTTCAAAACCCAGGTCATATAATAAATACCGGCACCGATCATTGCACTGTATAACTGCTGTAAAATATAAGTACCACAGATCATCAGATAAAATTTATTCTTTACCAGCAGCTTGAATGCCTGAACCAGCCCATATTTTTCCTCTTCACCTGTTGTGCCTCCTTCATTTAATTCCTCTTCCGGAAGTTCTTTAACAGATAATGCGGAAATAGTATTCACAACTAATCCGATCACTGCATAAATAATTGCAACCATACGCCATGCGGCTGCATCTCCACCACATTTTGCAACAAATCCAACAGTAACTGCTTGAATCAGAAGACTGGTTGAAAAAGCAAAAATGAAACGGTAAGAACCCATCTGCACACGCTCTTTACTGTTCTTGGTAACAAGTGATGTCAGAGCAGAATAAGCAATGTTGTTTGCCGTATAAAACACTCCATTCAACAGCGTATACGCAATAAAGAACCACGCATACTGTGCCGTCCTGCCAAGACTTGTTGGAACTGCAAAACAGGCTACCAATGTAATTGCACAACCAATGTAACCATACAGCATCCATGGTCTTGCCTTTCCCATCTTACTATGCGTCTTATCAATCATTGATCCAAAAAAGATGTCTGTAAATCCGTCGAATAATTTGGAAACGGCAATCAGTGTTCCCACTATACCGGATGCCAATCCTATCGTATCTGTCAGATATACCATCACAAATGATGTCAAAAATGCATACACTACATTTCCCGCAATATCGCCAGATCCGTATCCTATCTTGTTGTACCATTTTAAGTATTTCTTTTCCTCCATAAGAATCGCTCCTTCACTCTTTGTTATTTAGAAACCCCAGTAGTCTATCGTTTTTGTCTTTTCTAATTGTTTGTTGTCAATTTTCCAGAGAAAATTTTGACTGTCCGGACAAAATCTTCATCTTCTCTGGAAATTTGCTTTGGTTATCAAGTGTCTTGTATTATCCTTTTACAAACGGAATTAATTCAAACTGAAACTGAAATGCTTCCTCATCAAACCGATATTTATCCATGACATCCGGTCCGCAGCTATTTGAACCAATTCCATTCATTGCATAATCCATACAGAATACGGTGCTATCCGATTCTTTCAATTCATAATTGTGTGATACCCGTTCCAACTCCTCCTGTGTATAAACAGAAGCGTTAAACGAAAATGGATTCTTTGAAACTGCTGCAATTCCACATTGACCATTTGTAAGCTCTACATAATCACAGTCATAATGGCTTCCATTCTCCTGTGGACGAATATAATCTTCATGCATCTGAGCCACCTTCGAACGGAACAATCCATGACAGGAAGCCTGGTGTTTATCCCGGTAGCTTTCCTGTGGTCCCATTCCAAAATAAGTAATCTCATCCATTTTCTTATTCAAAAACATCCGAATTCCAAACCTTGGCAGATCCGGGAATTCTTTATCTTTTACTGCCTCTATAACCGCCTCTATTTTCCCGTCTTCATTGATCTTCCATGTCATTTCCACATCCAAAATCTTTTGTACGGTATCAGCTACCACTGCCAGATGCTCCATGATCAGCACACCGTGCTTGTTCTGAAGCACCTCTATACGGTATGCTCTGGTATAGGCAGCATCATAATGTGCCTTTTTCCATTCCAGCTTTATATACATATCGTTATCCGTCGGAGCCCGCCAAATATTTAATTCCATTGGATGGTTAATATAACTTCTTCCGGCAAACTGCATGTTCTCAAACAATCCGGTACGCTTATCTAAAACATAAGTAAAATCCTTTGCCTGTAATACGATCTGCTTATCGTTTTCCTTAACAGCAATGGTTCCGATTCCTTTTTCCTGCTCCAGCCACTTTACAGCCTGTCTGTTTCTATCATCCTCATTTGCAAGCTTCATTTCATCAAAACCTAATTCATACCCCTGTTCAAGCAACGGCATTTCCTTTTTCAACCGGTAAATAAGCTTCAGATAAATCTTACCGGTATTTGGAACCTGCAGTTTCAACTCCACTTCCGCATCGCTATGGGGTGATGCAACAACATTTGCCAGTTTTCCTTTTTCCACAGTCAAGCCATCCTGTGTCATTTCATAGAAAATATCCACATAATCCTTCAAATCATCAAAATCCATATAATTGTGAAGAACCATCTGTCCGTTTTCTTGGTCATAAGACACGATTCTCACCGGACGATAGACATTTTTATATTCCAGCAGTCCCGTATGCGGTGTACGATCCGGATAGACCAGCCCGTCCATACAGAAATTGCCATCATGAATGGTTTCTCCATGATCCCCTCCATAATAATATCTGGTCTTTCCATTTTCTGCCGTTCCATGTGCGATTGCATGATCACACCACTCCCAGACAAACCCGCCACACATCCGGTCATCCTTATGAATCATCTGAAAATAATCTTCAAAATCTCCCGGTCCGTTTCCCATACTATGGCAGTATTCTACCAGCAGAAACGGTTTGCTTCCGTCATTTTTCAGATAATCCTCTATCTCCTGCAGTGACGGATACATCCGGCTGTAAAGATCCAAATTGTCATAATCATAGGTAATATCATAATTACGGTATCTTGCACTTTCGTACTGCGTGATCCTGTCCGGATCAAACTTCTTTGTCCATGCAAGCGCCTTTTCAAAATTACATCCATACGCACTTTCATTTCCCATAGACCACATTACAATGCTTGGACGGTTTTTGTCTCTCTGTACCATAAGCTGGACACGGTCCACAATTGCCTTTTCCCATGCCGGATCATCTGCAATCTTTTCATTCCAACGGTGAAAACGGTTCTGGTCTGTATCCTCCTTCCGGTACAGCATAAATGGTCCATGTGCCTCAATATCCGCCTCGTCAATCACCATAAATCCATATTCATCGCACATCTGATAAAAATATGGTGCATTTGGATAATGACTGGAACGAATAGCGTTAAAGTTATGCTGCTTCATCAACATTAAATCCTTTTTGATCTGCTGGATATCGATCACAAATCCTGTCTCCGGATCAGAATCATGGCGGTTGACTCCACGGAATTTAATCTTTTCTCCGTTAAAATAAACAACCTTATCCTTAATTTCAATCGTACGGAAACCAATCCGATCAACGATCACTTCATCCGGCATTGTCAAAATAACCTGATACAAATAAGGATTCTCCGCATTCCATAAAACCGGATTTAACACGGTCAGTTCTAACACACCATTCTCTGCTGTTTCCCCTCTTGCTACGACTGCTCCATATTTATCTTCTATAGTAACTTTCGTTTCCACTGGTTCTGCAAAATGCATATCCAATTTCACAACAACGCTGTCTTTTTCTACATCTGTCGTAATGTAATAATCTCTGATTGTCTTTTCTGGTCTTTTCAGCAAATAAACATCTCTGAAAATGCCACTCATCCGAAACTTATCCTGATCCTCCAAATACGATCCATCACACCATTTGAGCACCAGAACCGCTAATGTATTTTCCCCCTCATTCAACAAGTCTGTTACATCAAATTCACTGGTAGCGTGAGGCACCTGACTGTATCCGGCATAAGCACCATTTACCCATACATAAAAACAGCTATCGACACCTTCAAAATTCAGAAATGCTTTTGATGCCTTTTTTTCTCTGTAATATTCAAAGTTATGAACATATGCTCCACATGGAATATCCTGTGGCACATATGGTGGATCGAATGGAAACGGGTAACGAATATTCGTGTACTGATGCGTGTCATAACCATCCATCTGCCATACACCCGGAACAGTTACCTGATCAAACCCGGAAACATCATAGCCTTTCTCATAAAATGATTCCGTTACGTCATAAATGCTGTTATAATACTGAAACTTCCACTCTCCGTTTAACAGCTGAAAACGATCCGATCTTTCCCGATGCTCCACTAGATCATTCATACGAACTGATGCCGGAATGTAATATGTCCTCGCTGGCATTGTCTTGTCGTGCATAACATTCAAATCTTCATAAAAGCGTGGTACGAGCATTGTGTAATCCTCCTTTAATATATATTTTTTTGTTCACCGCATTAGGTAATCAATAAAATACCTTCTGTGTCTCATTGTCTTCCGTCCCTGTATTACCTTGAAATCATCATACATTTTTGCAAAGAAAATGTCTATAAACAGAAATGGACAAAACATGCACAAAATGATACACTAAAGTGAATGCAGTTTTAGTTGTATACCAATATTGACTGCTTGCAGTCAAATATTGGTATACGGCCAAAACTATATGAGCGCAGCTCTCACCGAAAAACCGTAGGTTTTGAGGTGACATTCACTTTATGTATAGTTTCCGGCTCACCATTGACTGCTAACAGTCAGACATTTCACTTTCCAAAGGAGGACTCAAAATGTATATAAATTCCGGTTATCACAATCACTCCCTTATCGACTTCAAAGACAAAAGCCGACCACTTATTGTAGGAAGCTGTGGCACCTATCGCCTATCCTCACACCCAAAGCTTCCAACTTATCGTCCCAAAGGAAGACTTGACTTTCAAATCATCTATATAGCAGCCGGACGAGCTCATTTTCATTTTGACAACGCAGATGACGATACTGTCGTTACAGCAGGAAACATAGTACTTTACCGCCCCAAGGAATTCCAGAAATATGAATACTATGGCATTGATAAAACAGAAGTTTACTGGGTGCATTTTACCGGAAGTGATGTAAAGAACATTTTAAGAAATTATGGTTTCCCGAATGACCAGCGTATCTTCCATGTTGGAACATCTCTGGAATACGAACGTATTTTTAAACGCATTATTTTAGAATTGCAAAGATGTCAGGATGGTTACGAAGAAATGCTGACACTACTGCTACGCCATTTACTGATCATTTTTCACCGGGAGCTTACTCGTAAATATGTACTAAAAAACGAATACCTCGATCATGAAATGGACACTGCAGCGTCCTATTTTAACGAAAACTATAACCGTGATATCAACATCGAAGAATATGCTGTTTCCAGAGGAATGAGTGTCAGTTGGTTTATTCGGAATTTCAAAAAATTTACCGGTACAACACCTATGCAGTTCATCACCTCCATCCGAATCACTAATGCTCAGATGTTATTAGAAACCACAAATTACGCCGTAAATGAAATTGCACGCATTGTCGGTTATGATAACCCACTGTATTTTAGCCGACTGTTTCATAAACAAAAAGGCTGTTCACCATCTGAATATCGAAAACTTTTAAAATGAACCAATAAAAGAGGCTCTTTGAGTGAATTCTCATTAGAGTCTCTTTTAATCCTATCATGTTATTTACGGCACTCTACTTCCCCGCCATCTCCATCCACATCATCTTCTTTTGCATCAATAATCGGAGAAGGCAATAATATATTCTTTTCGTCTGTCATAGTTGAATCCTTCTTCATAAGAGTCCCTGTAATTTTTGCAGATTATTACAAATACTTCCTAAACGCCTTCTTCATCTTCATGCAGACATCCATAATATACTCAAACTGCTGTGGCCAGGCATTCTGATCATCAAACTTCACATCTTTTTCCACGATAATACGGCTTGCCTTCCTCTCCGGCAATTCTCTCCAATCAAGTGCCAAGCCCATAGCAGACTCCACATCGTCTTTATGTGAATAAAGACCTTTAAAGAGTTCTTTATCATCATTTATGTATAATTCAACTCCAACTTTATTTCTCATCTGAATTTGTGTAACACAGATGTGGCAAGCTGATGAGCCAATACTGAAATCCATCCAATGGTCTGTATTAGGTTTTCTCTTATTAAATGATTTTGCGAATTCAGTATTCTGAAAGGCATAATCATTGAATGCATTCCAATATTCAAGTCTCTGTTGCTGCGTTGGGTTTGTAAGCGTAGTTTTCTTAATCTCTTTTGTCCAATCATTCGGTCTTTCCACTACAGTGAATGATGGAGCAATATCAGAATCACCTATCTGGAAAAGCTTTATCTCACATAAGAAAAAACCAATCTTATCATCTGTATGATTATTAAGCCACTCAACTGCTGCCTTGTGTTCCTCTCGTGCGTGTTTTACTACCCAGATAACCACATCTGCGTCTTTCCCGGATGCATAAGTAATCAGTTTGCCAAGATGGTCATGATCCGTGTCTTCTAATTGATTTTCAATGATAATCTTTCTATCGGTTCCTGTTTCAGATGCATAAATATCAACATTAAAGTCTCCAACAGAGGACTCTGTTTCAACAACCGTAATATCAAGACCAACAGCATCTGCAAGCAGGTCAACATTCTCTGCTACCCAAGGGGTAAAATTCAAAGCCTCATGTGACCACACACTTCTTAAATCAGTTATTTCCTTTAATGTACCCAAGTTTATCATTATGCCTTATCCTCCAATCATAAAAGCATCCTACGATATCTCAGATGCTATTAACAGCCAACTATGTATAACGAAATGTTTTTACTTTGTTTTCAATTTACATTATATCAGCCAAGGCATATTTTCACCAGTCAAAAAGAGGCTCCGACCTCTCGAACGGAACCTCAAAACATTTGAACTCAACCTTTTCTAAGTCGCATATCGAGTAGCGACAAACATTTGAACTCGACCTTATTTGAGTTGCATATCGAGTAACTACTTACCTGGTAACTCACTAATCAATGGTTGTATTGTCTTATAAATGTGTGAAACCACTGTTCCATCTGAATACAATTTTAACAATCCATTATTCACTTGCTGTTTAGTTTCTGACTTTAAAATAATCTGAATGATTTCCTCTTTGCAATCCACATATATTTTCTTCTTAAAGTGCTGACCAAAGAAAGAACGAACCTGCGATTCTCTTTTTGCAACTTTACTCTTTGATTGCACAAATTTCTCAAGAACAGACTTAACATCCTCATATACTTCGGAATAGTTATTAAAGGAGTTCCTGATGTCATTGTAAATTCCATTTAGCATTCTTTCATCATTACAATGAGCAATAGCAAACTTGCAGATTCTATTTGCCGAATTTCTATCATATCCTATAGCCACAAGTCCATGCTGCATAAACAGGTTTAATTCACTTCTATCATCACCTTCAAATTCATATGCCATACCTGCACTAATTTTACTATTCACAGTCCGCACATTACTTTTTGTTTGAGGTACTGTCTGTGTTTTTTGCCTCTGAGTAGAAGCAGTTCCCGGCAACTTCTCTTTTCGTGAAATATTAGGATAGCCTTCCTCTTTCCAAAACTTAACTATGTTATCGTAATCCTTATCCTTACTGATAATCACATAACTACATTTCTTACCATACACTCCCAACAAATGGCCTAGGTAAGAAACCAGATGCATATCCAATGACTGCTTTCGCACTGGAACTAAATGAGATTTGATATCTCCATTTAACCAAAAAATGTCCTGTCTTATATTTGTTGCATTCTGTGTTGAGAAAATATGCACATGCTCTTCCTTTGTAATACTTTCAATATTCGCAATCCCATCATTGTGAACATTTTCAAAATCAATCAAATAAAAAGTTTCCATTTATCTATTCACATCCTTTTCAAGGCAAAATTTTTCTAAAATATATTATACAATCTTATTTTCGTTTTTTCTATAGCAATATAACGCCCCAACCATCAAAAGCCAGAGCGTTGCCTATCATTCTTAAGTTCAATAATAACATTGCAATGTAAAAGCCGATTATAAATTCGCATAGACACAGCATCCCTTGATGAACCACTAGAATATGCGAGACTGTATCTTGATGGGAATTTACAGATGTGGGTAGATGCAGAAGATTCCTTGACATTATAGTAATGTTCAAAAAAAGCTCTCTGTGCAATGCACAGGAGCTTTTTATATGTAGACCTCTATTTATTTGTGCTGTCTGCATCAATTACAGACTGAATCTGCTTCATA
>ERZ1026932.364-NODE-364-length-16397-cov-5.899767_pt1 | contig 16397 bp, 6 predicted proteins | sample MGYA00519570_ERZ1026932 | MGnify/ENA primary metagenome ERZ1026932 (study PRJEB26926, sample SAMN06164826) | human gut metagenome | biome: ENVO:00009003; feature: ENVO:2100002; material: ENVO:00002003 | host: Homo sapiens | place: USA | collected 2012 ... | reverse complement strand
AGGAGTAGATGTTGTTCATATAGGCATACAGAATGACCTTGAGCATCATCCTGGGATGGTAAGGGCTGCGCCCGCATTCCTTATACAACTTCCTGAAACTTTCAAGGTTCAGGCTCTCAACCAGAGCGTCAACCATCCGAACTGGATCATGCTCTGCAATATCCTCGTCAATTCTTGGAGGAAAAAGCACTGTTTGGTTGGGATTGTAAGGACGAAAATGTATCTTTGTCATAGTATAAAATGTTATGCTTAAAGATACAAAATCTTTAGGTAATAACAAAGCCCCTGCTTGTGAAAGTCGGGGCTTTGTGCATAAAAAAAGAAGGTGCGCATTTTGACACACCTTCTTAATGTTATCGTTTTATTGTCTATACACCTTTTCAACTTCTTTTTTCACTTTTTTAGTGATAGTCTGTTTCTTGTATTTTTTTTCCATATCTGGGTATTCCGGATGTTCTTCCAACCATTCTTTTTTATCTTCGGCTTCGTCATGTTTTCTTTTGAGTTTTAGGAACTCTTTTTCATTTTTCAAAGTTTCCTTCTCTTTTTCATTGAGGTTGTTGATGATGTATTTCTTTTTTATTTCAGAGTCTTTCCTTTTAGATGTTCCGTCTGAATAGGGCAGTTTCTTTCTGTAGTCATTAAACAGTTTTCCAGCCTCATACATCTTGTTCAGATATTCATAAGGTCCCATATCCTTGTATAGTTTCTCGGCCATTTCCTTTCGTTGGGATTTGGGAAGGTTGATTAGGAACATAAAATCTACAAGGTCGGGGCGTCCTTCCCTTATGGCGGATTCGGCTCCCAAATAAATGTTTTCCAGTGTCTCTACATTTAATCCGGCAAATTTCCCTAATTTGGCGGCCAGCTCCCTTTGTACATTCAGGTTGAATCCGTCTTTTACCGCCTCGCTTATCAGATTTGACATCTCTGTAATGAATGAGAGAGGATCATATTTGTTCCCTTGTGATATGGCGTTGACAAACTGTCCAATGGAAGTTCCTCCCAAGGAACTTAAAGCAGCAGATAAAAATATGCTTTTCAATTGTTCATCAGTGAACCATAAATCCTCATCCCCGTCCCCGTATCCGAATATGGCGTAGATATTGGATATGAGTGGTGCTGTGATTCCTGCAATACCATATCCTCCTGCCGCCCACAAGCCTCCCATTACAAATAGTCCGAAGGTGGCTTTCCTCAGCCCGGTAAGATAGCTGCCCATCATTGTTCTTTGGGCTTCGTCTTTATTCATTCCGGATTCAATGTTCAGATTGTATATCCTTTTTGCTCGTGCCATTTCAAGAAGCCCCTCAATACCCATCCGCTGGTATCCTATGTTGCTGCTTTGGTAAGTGGTCAGCGCCTTGTAGAACACATTGCCGCTTGCCTGCATGGGGGACATCATTTCCGGGCTGGAACTCTGCTGGCTTTCATTGAATGCTATTTCAGCGTTGTATTTGGCTAAATTGGCGGCTTCCTCATTGCCCAGACCTCTTTTTTGCGCACGTTTATATTCAAAATTGTAAACGGCTCTCGCTCCGGCCGCACATGTCAGCGCATCAATAAGCTTGTTGGGATACATGCCTGCATTGGTAAGTTTCTCCAGCTTGTTTTTGAATGCATTTTCATCCTTTAATGCTTCGATCCCCATATTTCCCGTATCAACCCGTTCTTCAAAAGAAGGAAGATACTCCTTCGCCCATTTCATGTTTCCTGCCGGGGTGAATATGTATTTGAACAAATCAGCCTGATACCCCGGATTTCCGCTGTATGCGGAAAATGCCGGATAGGAGAGCACCTGCTTCATTGCGGTGTTGAGTCTGAATGCGATATTGGAACCTGCCCAATACCTTAGTATCTTGTTTAGTCCGTTGTTGAGCGAGTCTTGTTTCTGCTTGTCGTTGAAACTCCGTACGGCCACCTCCGCCGCTCTCATGAAGATATCAAACATTCCTTTATGGTTCGCCTCCATATAGTTCTTGAAAGCCTTGCTTCCCCGCAGGAAATTAAGATCCTGGCGCAGCTCAGCCGTTGCCGCCCAAGTTTCCATATCTCTTCCGTATTTTAGCATCAGATCAAAAGCGTTTCTGCTAGTGTCCACCTTCAGGGTATTTATCGTACGGTTGATTATGTTTCCGGTTATTGTGCTTGGCATACCGATGATTGTTTCTCCCAGCTCCCCCTTTTCACGGATTTCGGATTTGGCTATGACCATAGGGAAATAATTCTCCCGTGAAGCCATGCTGGTTCCCGTCATTCTTACATGGACCGGATTGTACCTTTCTTCTCGTAGCCTTGGAAAGAAGTCGTCTGTGATCCATTCTCCGAGTTTCATGTATTTATCGCCTATAAAGGATTCTATCTCGGTCATGCTGTCTTCCGTCCATCCGTCCGCCTCTAGCTTCATCTTTCCGTCCGGCTGTCTCCATGTGAGCCATACATAGAACGCCTGCCCTTTGTTTAGGTTTGCCTCATACAGGTCGCCCTCCTTATGGTAATTGCTGTCGTACATATATTGTTTGTGAATCCTTTTTTCTGATTTTTGAGAATCCCTGAATACATTTTCCATTGATTTTCCGAACAGTTCCTTTATTTTTTCTTCCAGTTCTTTGTTGTAAGCCTTTACCCCCAAATATATCCTATCGTTGGCTTCCACCACTCCATGACTGCTTTTCATGAAATAATCGTATAAGGGGCCTTTTCCTATGGCGTGGTTCCTGTCTATGGCTTTCAGCAGATAATCGAAACTATACATGGGATAGGCGATAAAGTCACCGATGCTTTGCAATATGGACACAGTTTTTTCCATATTTGTTTCTTTCTCGTTTATACCTTTTATTCTTTTATCTTTTACGGCATTTATTCCCATGCTGATAATTCTTCCCCGGTGCGCGGCTTTTTCCTTGTTCAGCATGGCAAGGCGGCTTTTCCCGGTATCAACAAGTTCTTTCAATTCATTGTACACATTATCGGTTATCCTTATTAACTCTTCCTGCGCTACGGGTATCTGTGCAGCTATTTTCTCAGCCTCCTGCAGATAAAACTTTCGTGCTTCACCCTTGTTGTTGTAGGCGGCTCTTCTGGTGGTCACAAGATCGCCCTCCAGTTTGTCCAGATCTCGTTTCATTTTTCTGGATTCGGCCAATAGTTCGCGTATGGAAAGAGAATCATACTCATCGGCCATAGTCTGTGTGAACACACCTGTTCCTTCCGCCGCTTCATCCATGGCATTCTCTAGCTCTTCCCGGCGCTTCCGTATCTCTTCAACGGATTCAAGTTCTTTAGTTTTCAGCAGTTCGGCTCTTTCTTTTAATAGATTATCCCTTCGGCTTTTCATTTCATTCTGCTGACCGGTAAGTATGGTGATGCTTTCAGGGGATGTCTCAGATTTTATGAGTTTTCCCAGTTTTACAATTTCGCTTCTTACGGCACGGAGTTCACTGTCAGCGCTTGTTAGCAACAGGTCTTTGTAAGCGGATCGTATACTGTCAAACACACGTCTGGTAGCCTCATCAACAACTATCCCTTTTGATACGCCTCTTGTATCCTGCCCGGAAAGCTTCGTTTTTATCATTTTTTGCATCCTTTTCACCGAACTGTCATATTGGGCATAGTTTATCAACTTTTCAACAAGATTTAGTGGTTCCTTGAGTTTATTTGTTGATGCGGCCTTGTTTACTTGGGCAATCAGTGACTTTATCATATGTGGCCCCATTTCTTCTCCCGCTTCCTTGGTCAGTCTTTGATCTATAAAGGAAAGCATGGCTCTTGACGCAGTCTCGTATTCCTCTTTATTTCCTTTTCGTGCCTGATCCAATTGCTTTTTCAATTCCCGTATCTCTTCTTTCAGATTTTTAATAATCTCCTTCTTTTCTTCCTTTCCTGGAATACGGAACAAGGTCTCTCCCTGAGGAACAGACGGGATGGTACGTGAACTGCCTGAGAACTCACCAATTCCCAGTTTTGAACGCATGACGGTTTCCTTTGCCACATCAACAGGATAGTTTGACTGTTTCAGTCTGTTGTGGCTTTCATAAAGGATGTATCTCAGCTCATTGTCCGTCAGTTCAAATCCCAGATTCACTTTCGCTTTACGGAGCATGTCTATAAAGAAGGCTTTGATTCGTGTCCACAAGGACTGCTCCGCAAAGGTAGCCGGTCCGCGTTCGGACAGGTCTGCCATATATTCTTCAGTTGCTGTACGGATGGATATGTTCTCATTTTCCGCCATCCGGTTGATGGCCTGTCTGATTGATGGTGCGGCATTGTTGTATACATTGTCAAGGAAGGTATCGAAGTCCTTTCCGAACAGCTCACGCAATCCCTTATGTGCCACCACCTCATGGAATATAGTCGCCTGTGCGTCCTCCACGGATGTTGTGTTTGGCATATATAGATATACCTTGTTCTCCTTTGGTGAGTACCATCCTTTGATATTGGCTCCTGATTCGATACGTCTGCGCGCCTCGCCTTGTGGTAGCTGGTCTTCGGAAGTGATTTTTTCTATAGGTGTATGAAGAGACTCAGAAAGTTCATTCACTGCTGTATTCATGGGAGCAGACACAGAAGCATAAGCCTCCAAAGCGTCGTTTATAAATATCTGGTCTTCTCGTGCTACATCTTCCGTTTCCGAAGCAAGAGTATTGCGGCGTTTCTCAGGTGTCATATTCATACGGGATTGTACATTACGTGCTTCAACTTCACCTGATAGTTCATTGTATCTGTCGTTTTCTCCACCAAGTCCAAATTTTTCAATAAGAGATTGATACTCATTATAAGCATCCTCATATCCTTCTTTATCATAACCCCGCACCCAAAGATTGAATCCCTTATCAAAAGCATTACGGCTGGGGATAAAGCCATCCCCAAACTCGAATCCATCTGAGTGATATTCATTTACCAAAGCATTATAAACATCCATCTGTGAAGCGTCTTCTCCAAGTTCCTCACGCTTGTCAGCAAACTCTTCAATCATGGACCAGGCATCGCGCTTTTCTTTTAATGCGTCAAGGTATTTTCTATAAGTCATACTGTTTCCACCACGAGCGAATCCTTCAATTGATTGTACGGCATGCTGTACCTCATGCGCTAAGATAATACGGAAATCCGCCCTGTCTAGAACAAACTCATTCACACGTATCAAGTTTTGGCTTCCATAATAAGTCGCTCCCGTATTGCTTGTAGGGGCGTTGTATATCTCCACGCGTATCTGCTTCAACTCCGGATAAGTCTTAAACAAATTCTCATCCTTCACATAATCGTCAAGATAACGCACGTCGTTCGCTTCGTATGTGGCGCGAAGTTCTTCTGCCTTTTCTGATAATTCATCAAAACGGGCTGCTTCTTCTTCCGTCAGCTCTACTCCATCAAACAGTTTGTCGCTTAGCGCATCATACTCTTTGCCCCATGACAGGTTGGACCAAAGTCTGTTTTTTCGCGCAAGTCCTTTCGGATCAATCTCGAAATCCTCCACTTCATATCTCCATTTTCCGTCAGCCCCACGTTCCCAACCTGTAGCCTGCTTGATTTTCCTAGCATTTTCTTTTTCATTTGTTTGGAGAATCGAAAGCAAACGCTTATCTTTGACATCAGATAAAGGCGAGTTACCATCTATTCCAGCTTTTTGTATTGTTGGGGCAATGGATAGTAATTTGCCTTTCTCTATGTTAGTCAGTTTGTGGTCATAATACCGTTCTCCATTGTTTTGATTGGCGATAACAGCTTTCACAGTATAGTCAACACCGGCTATTTTCAATCCACATACATAATAAGAGAATGATTTTACACCGGGATATTTCTCCAAATCTTCGTTGGCAAGTTCTTCAATGAAGACGGAGTTTTCAATAATCTGAGGTACGGCTGCGATAGATTGCAGATGTTCTACATCCTTATAATCATGCTGCAATATTTCACGAATACCTCCCCGACTATTGCCTCCTGTCACAGAGATAATAGCTCCCGTATCTTTATTGATATATTCTCCACGTAATGACTTTCCATATTCCAACGCATTTTTTTTGTACTGTTTCAAGTCATCGCTCGGTTCTATCTCTTTACCCGTAATCTCTATCGGCTCACTCTTCCGCAGCTTCTCAATGCGCTCTTTCTTCGTATTGAAAGCGGATTCCATCTCTCGTGCCACATTCAGGTTATCAAGGCGGGTAGTTGCTTCCTCTGCCTTATCCAGTTGGGATGCGCCTTTCTCTCCAATAAAACGATATCTTACATCCGCTTTTCTTGCATTGAATCGCTTGGAAGGAGGAATAACATTACCTTTGTCGTCACGGGTTATCAGGTCATTCAGTTTTCGGTTGTTTTTTGTATTCTTGTAGCGGTAATCGCTCCTGTCATCATATCCCCATTCGTTGATATCATTCCCGTCCCAATATAGATTTTCAGCCGGTACTTCTTCCTTCATAATTCTGTAATTGCCGTTTAAGGCATGTTCTCCATGAACTTTTACATAGGATTCAGACAGGGAAACCCAGTCACCGTTTCTTACCTTTCCTTCTTTCAATGATTTTGGAACGGCACGATAGATGGTAACGGTCGGTTTTTCTCCTTTGTCAATGGCAGACAATGCTTCATTGATTGCGGCGGCACTTTCATTTCTGTATTGATCCCTGTTCATGCGAAGCTGCTCATTAAAGGATTCGCGTATCTGATCTTTGTTTGCGGCAATGTCAACCATGTTTTTATCAATACCTTCCTCATCATAAGAGGGGGCGCGGTGTGCCATTCTGAATTCATCGGCGGAAACATAACCGTTTCTTCGTGCGGATTCGTTTATGATATCACGCATACGGGCTTCATTATTTTCTTTCATAGCCTTTAAATAGGCCTCATCCATCTCTTCATCCGTCATCAGTTCAAATTCCTTTAGACGCTTCTTTTCCGATTCGGCTTCTTCCTCTGCACGTTTACGGGCGGCTTCCATCATGTTACGGGCTTTCATTTCCTCTTGCACGTATTCATCTCTCAAGGCATCCACATCACCGAACTTTTCATACAGCTCTTTTTTGATCGGAGAAAAAACTTTTACGAATTGCCCTAATGACAGGTTGGAGTTCTGGAGACGCACATTTCTGCTGATTGATTTGAAAGCATAACTTGCGCCACCCAGATTTTTCATTTTCATGGATTGTGCGTACTTTTTTACATCGGCTTCATCAAGGTTGTGCTTGTTGGCGAAAGAGCTTATTTCCTCATTTCCAACCTCGCGAAACCGGATGTCACTGCCTTCGGAAGCAAGTATCTCATTGCTTTCGTCATTCATTGCGTGTAAGCCGGAATATTCGGCTTCAAGTTCCTGCTGTTCCTGGTTCAGTTCCTGTTGCTCGGAGAAAACAGCGTCTCTCTCAACAGAGTCATTTTCGGCTTTTACCAGAATATCCTCCAGTTCTATCTTTCCGTCCTCTATTTCGGCCAGTCTTGTTTCTATGTCCTTCATTCTGTCCGCATTGGCGGATTCTATGGAAGGTGCAAGTTGCACAGAATTCACGCTCTTGTATTCAGAGAACGGCTTTGTCTTTTTTACAGAAGAATCAATCCATTTATAGAACTCATCCTTCGTTACTTCTGTAATGGCACTTATTCGGTTTTCCCAACCGGGAGAATAGTTTGCAAGATAAGAGGAACGTGCCTCATCCATAGACGGAAAACCGTACATTACCTTACTTTCGTCAAACTCACCCTTTTCATTGAGCTGGTCTACTACAAACACATTTCCTTCGGACGGATTGTCTGACAGGAAGATGTCTATATGGTCACCGTCCACGGCTTTCGTACCACGGATATAACCGTAGTCGTTGTTCATGGTAATGCTCCATTCCTGCCCGTTGGCATCCCTTCCGCTACGGACAGAACCTTTGGGATTCTCGATGGTCACATCGTATCCGTCAATCCTGACATGACCTTTTTTGTAGTTGCCGGCCTCCTTCTGCGCTTCAGTAGGAGAGGTGTCGACCATTTCGCGTGCTTCCGCGATATGGTCTAGGAGTTTGTTTGTGGATGTGTTATCTTGTACATTGTCATTCTGAGGATGCAGTCCTTCATCAGTCTGTCCTTCCATTTGTCCGGATTTTCCTTGATATCCTTCAGTTCCGACGGCATGAACAGGTTTTTCTCCTTGCAGAACCGCATCGCCTCTTTCGCGTATGCCAAATATTCCTCCTTGCTCATCGCTTTTACGCGTTCCGATTCCTTCGTCAGTTGGATTCTCTCTTCTGTTGTCATATTCTTGTTGCTTTATTATTTCATCGGCAAATGTATTATAAAATTCAGACTTTTCCTCATTCGAATAGACATTTGATTCAGAAAAGGCCTCATCATTAACCCATGCTTCATATTCATCCGGAGACATGTGGTATTGTTCTTGGTAGAACTGTTCTTTCAGTTCATCCTCATATTCTTTTTCCGCATCTATGGCGCGTTGCGCTTCTGCGGTTCTGTTGTTTCTTATCATATTGCTGATATCACCAAAAGTTCGGCTTTGTTGTAGAACGGATAGGATCGCGTTTGTGCCGGCCATGCCGGTATTGTCATTTTCCAGTCCTTCTTTCGCCACTATTGCCGGATAACTTTCATGGGCGATGCTTATCAGTCTGTCTCCGGCTTCTTCTACGGTCATACCCCCCTTCTCTTTTTTTCTGAAGATGGAAAGAAATGGCGTCAGGTCTTTGTGACTTAAGCCAGTCATGTTTCTGACACTTCTTTCTCCTGTCATTTGCAGGAACAGGGATTTTCCCAGTACCAAGGATGCAAGCTCTTCCAAAGTTTCCGGCTCGGTACGTGACAGAATTTCCTGAACAAGAGGATTTTCCGGAAGCTCCGTATCCGTTATTGACTCAGATATTTTCGCAGCAGGCTTCTGAATACTATTTTTCCTGCCAGTGTCCGGAATTCCCTCTGGTCCCATGCGTTCTTCACCTGTTCCCTTAGCTTCGGGTCTCTTCTCAGTTCCTCTTTCTTTGCCTTGTTCGCTTGTTTCTGAAACTGGTACGGGCTCATTTGTGTCATTTCCATTCGTGCCAGTCTTACTGCTTTCTGATATTCCATTTGTTTGGTTATTATTAGTTTCTGTTATGGGTATGACAGAGTTGTAGAAATTCTTTATTTCTTCATTCTCCGCTTTTGCTTCTCTAATAGCGTCCCTTATCTCATTTCTTTTTCCCCGTGTGGCGGATGACAGGGATTCATTCAATTTAGCTATCTGTGCATCACTCGCCTCTATATCCTTTCTCAAGTCATCCAGAGCGGTTTCAAGTGATTCTGTCAGATTTGTGTATTGGAATGACTGCTGTGGCGTCAGAGATTCATAATCAATACTTCCGTCCTTCTTTTTAGGAAAGGAGGATATAAGTTTGTCCAGTTCGGATTTTTCGTAAGTCGGACTCTCTGTGCTTTCCTGCAATGGTTGGTTTCCCATCTCTTTTCCTTCAGGAGCGGTTTCATTTGTTGAACTCTTGGATTTTTTCACCCAATCGGTGTACTCTTGGACGGGAACCGCACCTAACTGGTATGCTTCATTTTCCAATATATTCATTGATACCTCATCGCTTTTGACCTCATTGTACTCATCGGTTGGAACGACAAACATACCTCCGATTTCCTCATCAAAACCGATAATGGTCATACTTTCTCCTTCTGGAGTGATATAGGAGGCGCCGATTTCCGGAGCCGCTTCCGCATCATCTTTTCTTTGTGCGTCAAATAGCGACTGTTTGTATTTGAAATATTGCTCTTCTGTCACGAGTACGGAACCTGTTTCATTACCGTTGTTGTCTATGATCTTCCCGGACCATCCGCCGGGAACTTCCTCATCAAGTACTATCTCTTTGCCTCCTGTATATATCTTGTCACCTTTTTCGGGTTGTAATGCAAGTACTTCCGGACTGAATTTCCGAATTAACTCTTCCTGTCTTCTATTTTCATCCTCTTGTGCGTATTCAGTCCGTATTCCGGCTTTGTCCACATTGTCTTTCATGGCCCGGAGTTGTTCATCGCTGACAGAAACCGGCTCCCGACTTCCTTCCATGAGTACGGACCAATTGCCCATTGTATCCTGACCAACAACAGAAATGCCGGTCACTGTGCCATTATCATCCGCTATGCTGAATGTCTGTCCTGCGGATATGGGCTGTGCTTCCATGATTGCGGCATCGGCGTTGTATGCGCCAAGCATTTGTTCAAGAACTTGATCCCGTCCGACCATTGAGATCTCTGTGTCTGCATTGATTCTTACAGTCTTGGCATTATTCTCATCAAATGAGGCGAATATCGGACCTTCTGGACCGTTTTCCAATGGCACTACCATGAGTGTGCCTGTTTCTCCGGGTTGCCCAGTGGCATCTATACCATTTATGACAACTCCGTAACTGTGCTCCTTGTCTCCGAATCTTCCTAACGGAATAGTGACAACTTGTCCTTGGGGAGACATTTGCTGGACTTTGACAGCCGCCTGTTCATATTCGGAAGCATGAGCCTCATCCAATGCGTCCTCAACTGCGTCATGACGGTCTTTCTGCCGTAGGTAGTCCGTAGCCAAACGTCTGGTCTCTTCGTCCATGACATCCAGCATTTCCGCACGTTGGGCGTCATTGGCACCGGCAAGCGCATCTATGGCTTCATCATCCAGTACGGATGAAAGGCGTTCACGGGAAACTTCCTCACGGAGGACTGTCGTGCGCATGGCTACTGGATCATGAGTTGTATAGATATCCGTTCCCTCTTCTTGTGCTGCCGTGCGCTTTTCGGACTCCTCACGGGTCTGCTCTCCTGCAATGTCCTCCATGGCATTGTTCTTCGCAATGTCAAACGCATATTCTATCTCGGCCTTTTTCTCTTCCTTGCTGAGGCTACCGTCATTCATGGTTTCTTTGATGAAAATCCTTATGTCGTCATTGCCACGTTCTTTTGACATACGTTTCAGTTCGGACAGTTTCTCCTGTTGTTCTTTGGTCATGTTTCCGAAAGCCGCATTCATCTTCTGGCGGTGTCTTACCCTTTCAGCCCCCATGCTTCCAAGTCCTAATAAGCCGAAAGCGACGGAAGTGGGAGCCAGTCCAAGGAATGTGTCTATATTGTTGTCAAGGTCTGTGGCTTCTTCCAAGGTCATTTCACCTAACGGGACATTTGCAAGATTATTATACACCTCTTCCATATATTCTTCGGGTAGCCCGTGGAACTGCGCTTTTTTTGCGGCTTCTTTGAAAGTAGGGTTGTCCTTTATCTCCCTGTATAGCTTACCGGCCCTGCTGTTCGTTATATATTTCATGAATTCACTTGCGCCACCGGGAACGGTCTCTTCCACATTCTTCCATATTCCTTTGCCCAGTCCTTTGAATGCGTTGAAAATCATCTCGGATTGGTTCTCAAGAAAAGTGGAAGCGATTGATTTGCCGATGGCTTTACCCATATCCATTCCTCCTTCACGTCCTCCATAAGTCAAGTTTCCATCCTTGTCAACATCAAACAGAATATTCCCCATCATTCTGTCTTGTGCTCCTGCGGTGACACGCGCCAGTCCTGTTGTTCCTTCCATTCCTGCTGCGGCCAAAGCGTCTCCGGCAAGACGTGCCCCCATTTTTGACATTCCTTTTTTCATGGCGGACGCGCCGAATTTCTTCATACCGTATTTTAGAATGCTTTTGGCTATTCCCTCACCTGCCGCCGATATCGGGTTTATGGCGAATTCCAGCATGAACGGGATACTGGCTCCTGTGGTTTGTCCAGCCTTGTATCCTCTTCCCAAATCGGAGGAATAATAGGCGTTGACCGCCATGTTGGTGACAGCAGCGTCAAGCAACTTCTCTTCAGAAGGTGAGAGCTTTTCTCCTTTATCCGCTTTCTCCACCACATTTTTCAGACGGATGCCGCCTATCATGTCGGATATGCCTAAAGTCCATTGTTTGGGATCAAATGCGGTATCGGCGAAACCACGCGCTAGACCGCTAAAAAAGTTTGTTTTTCCTTTCTTCCCGGCTTCCTCTATAATATTGTTCGATTCATCAATAAGGTCTTTCGCCCCTTCCAAATAAGTCCTTTCTCCTCGGTACTGTGCTAATGTAGGATCTTCCCTTGTATTCATTCTGGCATTCACCATCGCATTACCGGAATCGTTTCTTAGTATTTTCTTTTGTTTGGTAATCTTTTCCTCTATGTTATCAAGGTCTTTGTTTACTTCATTGGTCAGGGTGCTAAGATGGGAGCCTACGCTCTTTTTGACAAATCCGGCAAGATCACGCTTCATGTCTGTACCGTAACGTGAAGTTATCTCTTTATTGTATACGTCCTGATATGATTCCAATTCCTTGCTAATGACCTCTCCGTAGGTCTTCTGAAACGCTTCGTTTGCTTTTTGGTTAAGTTCGTTCCCTTTATATTGTTGTGACAGCTTCCTGTATTCGTCTGAGGCAAGAAACCGGTTGGCATATTTGTCTTGAATCTCCTTCTGTATTCCGGCCATTTCTTCCGAAAGCTGTCTTCCTCTTTCTGTCAGGGCAAACCTGTCACGATAGTTGTTATATACATCATTCATGGACGATATGGAACGCGGGGTATATTCCTTGTCCAAGCGGCTTTCTTCTTCAACCGTAAATAGTTTGTCCAATTTTCCTTTGTCCATATCTACTTTCAATCTTTCTCCCAAATTTATCGGAGAAAATTGATATCTAGCTGAAACCTCCGCCTTGTCTGACTCCATTTGCGATGTGGAGGGGGGGATAAACTGAAAGTTGTCTTTTGAATGCACTTGTTCACGTAAGCCGGGACGTGTGCTGGGATTATAGTTTCTCATATCAAAAATCCTGTCCGCTTCCTCCTGTGTTCCGACACCACCTGAATATGTTCTTGAAACAGGGTCATATCCGTTGCCTGTTTGAAAGTAATCAGACTTTGGAGTTTGAGGGGTGTTGTTAGGTTGCTGTATTTGTACAGAGGAATCAACTGGTTGCATGAATTGATTAAAGTCCTCATATGAGTCAGAGTATCCGGTCTTATCCTTTAATACGTCATATACTTTCTTTCTGGCTTCCTCATTTTCATCCATGAATTTGTTAAAATCCTCATATGAGTCAGAGTATCCGGTTTTATCCCTTAATACGTCATATACTTTCTTTCTGGCTGTATTATTATCTTGCATGATTCATGTTATTTTAGTGACCAACTATTATTCCCCTTCAATGACCATGATTTGTTTTCCGGTTTTGAAGAGGGATTGAACGCTTCTCCGCTTTCCACTTTTTGCTGTTTCCCATAAATGGAGAGAATATAATCTCTCATGCCTTTTATGGATTTGGGGCGTTCATCCGCCTGAAGGCCGAATGTTTTTTCCAAATCGTTATACATTAGTGCGACATCTTCATTTTTATTCAGGTCATAGGCTCTTGTACTGCCGGAAAAGCCTTTTTTTCCACTTATGCGATATGAAGGATATTTATTTTTTTTGCCATTTTGCTTTTGAGAATCATTATCTATTCTCATTAGACTGATTCCCTCTGTGGCTTTATTATGTCTTTCGATTTCCGCCTGTTTAGCGGCGTTTTCTTCCGCCTTACGTTTGGATTCAGCCGCTTTTGCAGCCTGCTCGGTTTCAAACTTATATGTGTTCCAGTTGTATTCCCGTTCTGCTGCTGCTTGTTGTGCCTTCCATCGGTCTTGACGGGCCTTCTCTACATCTATTCTCGCTTGCTCGGCCCTGTCACGTGCGATCGCTCCGATATAGTCCTGATAATTCTGACGTGACAGATTGTCCCTGTATTGGCGTATTCTGTCAATACGTGCTTGGCCTTCACGTCCGGCTCCTGAAAGATTCATTGACGGATTGCCTCTTCGTGTCCTTACCACATTCACCAGATTGGCCAGAACACTTCCTACAGCATTGATGCTCTCGGCGGCACGTAAACGTCTTTCGGCGTTAATCCTGTCTTCCTCGCTTTGTAACGGGTCCCTTCCTCTCAAGGCTTCTGCAAGTTCGGTGTAAGATAATCCCTCTTGTCCTTTTTGCTTGCGATAAGAAGCCACTCCTGACAGGTATGCGGCCGGTGACAGCTGGGGATGAGCCGCATAGGCTTCTTGTGCGCTCATTTCCTGCCACGGCTTTTCTGTACCAGGAAGCTGGACGGGAAGCTTGTCCGCATTTTCCCGTTCTTGAACGGTATTGACTGTAGACACACTCGTCGCAGGTTTTTGAACAGCCACCGTGGGACGTAACGGCAACTGTTCCCGTGCGTTTTCCTCAGCTTGTCTCGCCACAGACTCGTCATGGATCTGCCGCTCTTCCTCCGGATTGACAATGCCGGCAGCTTCTTTTCTTTTTTGATAATTGGTATATCTGTCCGTAACTGCCATACCTGCTATTTCTTTTTAGTGATTTGACTGGCTACAGCACCACCTATAGGACCACCGAAAACAGTGGCCGCAGCGGTTATACCTGTATTAAGAAGACCTCCTAATGCCGATGATTCCTGTTGGGCCTGTTGTTGTTTCACATTATTGATAGCCTCCGTATATGATCGGTTTGCATCCAGATAATTTTTCATGGCCTGATCTTTTTTGGCAGTGGCGGTTGAGGCTATTCCGGCCGTAATATTTTCAAGTGACTGGTTGGCTCCCTGCTTCTGCAAGGCAACGCTCTCATCTGTAGCACCTGTTACAGCGGCGCTTCCTGCTGTCCGTTTGTTGTTTGCCATCAGCAGTTCTCTGGCTTGACGCAGAGCCGCCTGATTCGCACTGTCCTGAAGAGGATCAGCGTAAGCCTGTTCCTGATAATAGTTCATTTCAAGATCCTTCGCCTTTTGAAGATCTTTGATTGATTCCTTATAGGCTTTATTGCCGCCTAGAACACTGGATAAAAGTCCCATAAATCGTAAATTGCACTTTATTATTTAATATCAAAAGTAATCAGTTACATTTGTATCATGTTGATATAATGCAAGACGGAAGTATATTGTATAAGGAAGGGGACAAGGTGGCTCTTGATGGAACCTCATGGAAAGGCACGGTTGTCAAAGTTGAGTCGGACGATAATATATGCGTGGAACTTGACAATGGGATTACCATGTTTGCCCGTCCGGAATTATTGCATCTTTGCACTAAGGAAAACACAAAGCCTCTTCATGATGAAAATGGTAAATTTACAATAGGACATCCAAAGGTGGGGGGAGTTAAAAAAGGATATAGGACTGTCCGTCATTATCGAAACAAGCTTATGGAGCAACTGGCTCCGTTTATTGAGAGTATGGGAGAGATAATAGAGGCTATTGATGATCCTAGTGATAAAGTGCTTGCTGTTTCCCGAATTATCAAATATGCCATGCCGTCTCTTTCGTCCGTAGACTTTAAAGAAAACGCAAAACGAGATCTCTCAGCGGAGCAGAAGATAGCCCAGCTCAATGCAAGGTACAGAAACTTGCCTGATCCGACTGCCGATGAAGAAGGAGAGGAAGGGCATGAAGACTGACAATATTGGTGTATATTTTGGAAATTGGATAACCATTGTATTACAGTTGTCATATTAATTTGTGTTATGTAATAATCGTAATACATTTAATATATGGCAGAAATAATCAATTTTAGACCGACTCCAGATGTGGCGCAGATGATAGAGAGTCAGAAAGCAAAAGGCGTCAATATCAGTCGTTGGATTAATAATCTTCTTATAGGTGCGGATAAACAGGCCGACAGCTTGAATTTGCAGATTTATACAATACCTGAAGACGGGATAAACCTGTATGACAGTACAAAGTTAGCTATTGATCAGATGATATCACTTCATTCAATCCCATTCAGCCGGTTGAGCATATCTAGGTACAGGGAGGCCAATGATATTATAAAACAAGCAGGCATGGATTATTATCGCTTTAAAATAGACGAAGATAACTATATCTCAATAATAGCGGTGAACAGAGAAGAGGCTTCTGTGGAATTTTCCCGATATTATATGAAATCTGAAAATAAGGAATATGTTCGAACATCCGTACCGTTACCTGTTTACAGGTTTGATGTCAAGAACAAGGTGGTAATTATTATAGCAAGCGAATAATGGAAATATGTAAGACAGATACAGTACGATTGCTCAGACTGTTAAAAGAAGCGGCCTTAATAATTGAAGACAATTGTAGAGGCATACGTTCGCTAGATAAGGCCAGACAGTTGCGACAGATGGCAAAGAAAATTCAACGGAAAAAATAATTCAAATCAAAGCTAAACTGAATCTGGACTTGGATAATGCGTTCAGCCATCTGTTTAGAAAGGAGAAATTATGAAATCATTAAAAGAAATACTAAGGAGTTTAGAAGGTCTGTCCGATATCGAATTGTTCGTAATAGACCTTTTTTGTGGTGCCGGCGGTTTGTCCGAAGGTGTGGAAGAAGCACGATTGGATGGAAATAGATGTG
>ERZ1026932.363-NODE-363-length-16444-cov-8.734456_pt1 | contig 16444 bp, 16 predicted proteins | sample MGYA00519570_ERZ1026932 | MGnify/ENA primary metagenome ERZ1026932 (study PRJEB26926, sample SAMN06164826) | human gut metagenome | biome: ENVO:00009003; feature: ENVO:2100002; material: ENVO:00002003 | host: Homo sapiens | place: USA | collected 2012 ... | reverse complement strand
TGACATAACTCCCTGTTTTAGAATAACACAAAATTAGTGATTATTCTTGTCCAAAGCAAATCACAATGGAGAATGTTTCATTGTGAATAAGATTTTTAGTAAATTTGCATAATAAGTTCAGTGTTGACCTATTGTTGACCTCAGAACCTACACAGAGATAATTAACGTGTTGATAACGAGGCAGCTCAGTTGGTTAGAGCAACAGACTCATAATCTGGAGGTCCCAGGTTCAAGCCCTGGCTGGTCCACATTAGAAATCAAGCACTTACGAGAAATCGCAAGTGCTTTTTTCTTTGTCTGCGTAAACAATGCGTAAACAAACGGTTTGAGTTGGCTCTGTTTACACATAGAATTTCTATGAAAACCCATGCCATTCTATAACATAATTCATTGAAATATTCTGTTAATGTGACAATACTTGGCGGTTAAATAAACTCAAATATATTCTATTTACACCTTGATTTATAGAATAATATCGTACTTTTGTATCGCGTAATGCATTTGTGGCAAGCCATGACCTTGGTGGTGCTCTTTCTTGAAAAAGAAAAGTGAGTTTGCCTAACCGCCGTGGGAGGGTTATCCCATTCCGATGGATCAATGCGTAGAGGGAGTGCCAGTCGGAGGGTACTCTATGACAAACGAAACGCGAGAGTTGCTTCAGGGGTTGAGACCGATTAGCATAAGCCCGGTTACCAGTCAGCGACAGAAGCCAACGAGATTGCACCGCTGCATATAACAACGATGTTTTTATCCGCCTGAGGATAGGGACTCTGTGGTTATATGCAGTGTTTTGTATATGTATGCCTCACATTGCAAAGCGTCTGTATTCAGAGGTTATGTTGAACATAAACAATGAATGCAATGGAAAAACTGACAAAGTCTCTGTCGCTTTTCAAGGAACGGAACTGTTCTGTTTCTGTCGTGTTGGACTCACGTACTCGCAGGAAAAATGCGTGTGAGTTTCCGTTATCTCTCCGTTTCACGATAGACCGCAAGTGCTTTTATCTTACCGTTGGAAGTTCTTTCACTGAAAGAAAGTTCTCAGACATTTGTAATGCAACTAAATGCAAAAGTGAGAACTACAGACTTCAAAAAGAGTGGAAAGACACCTTTGTTTCCAAATACAAAGAAATTCTGATGAACCTGAATAAAGGTGGCATCCTGACATTTGAAATGGTACGTCAATGTGTCATGGGGGAGGGAGTGATGCTATTCAAAGAAGATCCGACCAAGTCACAATCCTTTATTGGTATATGGGAACTAATTATTCATGAATTGCGTACAGACGATGGCGGTACACGTTTTACCACGGCAGAGAGCTACGAGTGCGCACTCAAATCATTCAGAAAAATTCTCGGAACCAATATGATTAGAGGATTCTACATCAGTGCTGCGGAAATTCAGAAGTGGAAAGACGGTATGCATAATGGAGTAAAAGACGAGAATGGGGCGATAGTCGGGAAAATCAGTGATACTACCGCCGGGATTTATCTCCGTTGTTGCCGTGCCGTATGGAACAGATGTGTACATGAAGGCTACCTCAAAGAGGTTCCTTATCCGTTTTCTAATAAGAAGGAGAAAGGGCTTGTGAGCATACCCAAGAGTGCGAAGCGCAAACAGAGCTTTCTGAATGTCTGCCAGATGACGGAGCTATATAACCTTTTTGTCTCAAAGAAATATCCCGAACATTGGTCGGAAGAATATACCAAACGTGCCCACTACTCGTTAGGGCTGTTTCTTGCCCAGTACCTATGCAATGGATTCAATATGGCAGATGCAGGACGATTGACTTACGATAGTTATTATTATCAGACAAACGGAAAGGCTTTCCGCTTCAACCGAAAGAAAACTTCCAGAAGAAGTGCTGACGGTTCTGAAGTTATCGTTCCCATTATCCCTCCTTTACAATATGTGTTAGATGAAGTGGCGGCACCTCCGACTCGGGATGGTCTTGTTTTTCCTCATATATTAAAAGGCGCGGAAACAGAAGAGTTGCGCCGCAAATATACCATGCAGGAAAATTCTAATGTGAAAGACCGTATCATCAAAATATGTCACGAAGCACTGAATTGGGATAAATCCATCTGTCCGTCCGGTACGTGGTGCCGACACTCGTTTGCCACCAACCTGCATAATGCAGGAGTAGATATGGATTATATCTCGGAGAGCATGGGACATGCTTCTTCAGACCATGCCATTACTCAAATCTACATCGAGCACTATCCTCTCGACATACAGATGCAGAACAATTCAAAGCTGCTAAACTTGGGTAATACTTCTGAAAGGGATGCTCTGTTGGCAAAGCTGGCAAGCATGTCCACAGAAGAATTGCTCAAACTGTTCAGACAACCTTAATACCATAAGACAATGATAAACTTCATAGAAAGGATAAAATCCTATTCCAAGAGAAAGGACACTGCTGATATGGCTATCCGCGCATGGAAATCAGTCAACGAAGAAGTATATACCAACTTTTGTAAGCGCATAGATGCTGTGGCTAAAGGTGGTATAACTGTTCTGATGGACATGTATCAGATGATGCGGGACTGCACACCACCCGAAGCCTTGATGATGTATAACTGGCTTTCAGATTTTGCCAACGGGAAGGATGTACCAGACATCGCAAACCGACAATGGGCTGGCCAATATACCGAGACCATCGCCCAATGTATCACAAACAAACGATTGTGGATAGGTATCAATGTAAAAACGGGGGCAATTGAACTGCTTACTTCTCCGAAGTCAGGGCTGCTGATGGTTCATTCCGGAACACCTATTGAAATTTGGAACCGCTTACCGCAGGAAACGAGATCCTATTTGATAGAGCAACTGGATGTACTTATGAAAAACAGCAAAGGATGCTATCTGTTGAGCAAGCTGGAAAGAAAAATGGTCTATCAGTTCCTGACCTATATCTCTCAAATTGTTTTCCTCTCCCATGCGGTGTTTATTGGTGGATTTATGGCTAACCTCTATGACCGTGTGATGGAAAAGAAAGAAGACTTGGCTTATTGCATGTATTATTTTGTCGTGTTTGACCACGGTCTGTCTCGTATGGCAAAGTTGCTTAACCGCCTGCTGAACAGTGGAGAGATTGACAATGGCGACATGATTCTAATAAAATCATGCGTTACCATGCTTGTCAATGGAAGTATAGAGATGGGCACAGCAACCAAAGCGGATTGGGAAGATACTGTAGAGAAGTGTAACCCTGAAATATGGAAGGAAGTTATATTTGCCTTACGGAAAGTGAAAGGTAAACGTGGGAACAAAAAGGTTATGCAATCATTGGATGACATTCTCGTCGGGGACAAGGAGCGCATCAAGCAGGGCATCCGCTCGTTTCTTGAAGAGAACACAGAGGACATAAGTCTTGCCTATCTGTTGAAATCATTGGTAAAAGCAGGCAGAATAAAAGCCTCCATAAAATACATGACATTTCATCGTGCCATTGAACAATTCTACCAGCGACATTACGGGCATGACATTCCACAGAAAAGATATGGTGAAATCAAAGACATAACATTGACTTCACCTCAAAGAGGAAACAGTTATATCAAAGCAAAACGGATAATAGACCGATGGACGGACTATTTTATCAAGAACGTGTAATTGGGAAACTCGGTTATCCGCAACTTTTTCTGCAAACATCTGTTGTAAATCGGTTGGTTATATTAAGCTACAAATAAACCGACCGATATGCAGAGTTTCATAAACTACCTTTGCTCGTGAAATCGGTTTCACAGAGTTGAGCCGAGGCTTAAAGTATCTAATAACTAAACAAGTAAAGGTATGGAAGAAAAATTCAATTTTAACCAATTACTTCAAAAGCCTATCGCCATGATGACAGGCGAGGAGCTTTGCTTTCTCATTACAAAGAGTGTAGCGTCCACCGAAAAGCCTACATCCCCAATGGCTTCCAAAGGCAACTATTATGGTATAGAGGGGATTGCCCGTGTGTTCGGATGCAGCGTACCCACGGCTAACCGCATTAAGAAGAGCGGCATCATAAACAAGGCTATCACACAGATAGGGCGAAAGATTGTGGTGGATGCAGACCTTGCACTGTCTTTGGCAAAAGAGTCAGGTGGAATCCATATTAAGGAGCAGTAATATGGAAGATAATTGGAAAAAAGATTTGGTAACAGACAGCTATGGAAATCCAGTCCGTTCCATCAGTAACCTCCGACTTATTTTCACTTTGGATGAGAATCTTAGTCGGATAAGATATGATACTTTTTGTCAGGACGATGTATGTTTCAGCCCTTTGTTTCGCAATGTAAATGGTAACAAGGTTGATGAGGAATCGGCAGGAAAGATACAAGACTATTTGGAAAGGACATACAGATTACATCTGACGCAGAATAAAGTTTTTGAAATGCTAAAAACGACCTCTTCGGAACGGAGTTTTAACCCTGTACAGGATTTTATCATCCAAGAGACATGGGACGGACAGCCCCGCATAGCTACAACCCTTATTGATTATTTGGGAGCAGAGGACACGCCGCTTGTTAGGGAACAGACAAAACTATGGTTCGTGGCGGCTGTTGCCCGGGTTTTCACCCCCGGTTGCAAGTTTGACAACGTACTGACTCTGCCTGGTCCGCAAGGTATCGGGAAAAGCACCTTTTTCAAGACCATCAGTGGAAAGTGGTTCAACGATTCGTTCTCTTTTGCCAGTGGTGACAAGGAGAAGGTAGAAACCATAACCAATGGCTGGATTATTGAAATCAGCGAATTGAATGGTTTGAAGCGGGCGAATGACGCAGAGGCTGCCAAAGCTTTCCTGAGCCGTTGCAGCGACTATATGCGCCCTGCATACGGACATAAGGTTGTGGAGTTTATGCGGCATAATGTCTTTGCGGCTACTACCAATGAGACAAACTTCCTGCAAGGAGACAACGGAAACCGCCGCTGGTGGATAATCCCGGTTAAAGGAAACGGCCATGTATCGGAATGGCAGGATACTCTGCAACGTGCTGTCCCTCAACTTTGGGCAGAAGCATACGCCTATTATCGGCAAGGAATGAAACTTTACCTAACACCAGATTTAGAAATCAAAGCCAATGAAGTGCAGGTACAACATTCCAACATCCTTGTTGACCCCATCATAGAAGATCTGGAAATGTATTTGGAGCGTGAGATTCCCGTCCAATATGCAAGTTGGACCATTCCGATCCGACAGGCTTATCAAAAGGGAGCATATTCAGAACCAAACTCAACAATGACTTCGCTCAACATGGTTTGTGCCCGGCAGATTATAGAGGAAATGCCCAATGATTTGGTCAGACGCAATCCTGCCAAATACACATCACAATATATCAATCGCCTGATGTCCATGATTCCTAATTGGAAACGGAGTGATCAGGAAAAGGTCAAAGGGTTGCATCCTGCCTATTGTGACAAGACCGGACGGGCAAAGCATCCGTGGGTGAGAGTGGACGCACCAAACGAAGAAGTCTGTACTTCATTACCTAGTGAACAGGAGCTACCATTTTAAATCTCAAACTAAGGGAAAAGAAGAATATCTGTCCCTTTGTCCCTCTTTTCCCCTAAAAAAAGGATGAAAACAAAAAACAAATAAAAGAGAAAGTTATAAGAAATGCTTGGGACATGGGACAAAATAGTTGAAAACATGAGAAAGGAAGAACTTATCAAACAACTACAAAATCGTGAACCGTTGCTGGCAAACGCGGTCAGCCACATGGTGGAGTATATTCAAGACCGTTACCCTGCGGCATATCCAAGCAAAGCACAGACCGAAGCTGTGAACGATTATCTGCGGAGCGTCTATGCAGATGGGGACGGCAGCATGTCAGAGAGGAACCGCGAACATCGACGTATCGCTTCGCAGAACATCACTATTGCCGCCATCCGTGTATTGGATAGTCGCCAACTTGACAGACTGCAAGACGTACTTGACCATATTGCGTACGATAGGGAGTATTATATGCCGGAGAGAGGACATGAAATGCACCGCTGACTTTCTCTTTTGGCTGTACCATTTATAAAATATCTTCAAACAGACAGATGATGAAAACAGACTTGAATTATTGTATAGTGCTTTCGTCAGAGCAGCTTGCGTATCTGGCAGGAAGCAAATACGGCATTGACCGCATGAAGATTCTGCACCGACTTATTGAGGAGGCAGTGTTGAAAGAAACCGATTATGCCATAAAAGGTTTCTCCACAACCTTGCAAGTGGGGCAAGCCGTTCTTTCAGAAGTGGATTTAGCTAACAAGTTGGGCTATGACAAAAAGACCATATCCCGTGTGCTTGATAAGATGAACCAGTTGGGAATTGTCGTATCTACGCAAAGTAACCGGACAAGTATCCACACACTGAAATGTATATCAGCATGGATGCAGGACGGAAACCGCATAGACAATCCTTTTTATGTCCGACTGAAAGACCGGCAAAACGATAAGGAGGATATGCCAGCTATATCAGATGAAGGCAAACAGCCTTCTCCCTCTTCTTTCCCTTCTGTTTCAGTTATCTCACAGACTGTGGCAACGGAAGATTCCGGCAGAGATGTTTCGGCTAACAATCAGATATAGGCGTACCCAAAAGGAGGTGTGTCCGAAGCTGTTGTATGCAGTATTGCAAGAAGTTCCTATGTCGCACAAATTCGCTTCGCTTATTCGTACCACATAGGCATATTCCGGCAGTCGCAAGCTCCCACCGTGCTGACCCTTTTTATTGATGTTTCACCCATAACATAACAGAGCATGAAGAAGAAAAAGAATACCGACAAGGAAGTTGATGAAGAAAACGAGAAGAAAGTCACAAGGCGCACCTTGCGGCTTGAAGCCAGGGTGACAGAACAGGAATATATCCAAGCGGCAGAACTTGCCAAGACCTGCGGCTTATCCATGAGCGACTATGTGCGCCGCACCGCCTTGGGGCAACATCCACGGCAACGGTTGTCTGACCGTGAAGTGAAAGCCCTGTGTAGTCTGACGGATGCAAGGGGTGACCTTATCCGTATTGCAGCAGCCGTGAAATCCATCCAAGCAGACAAACGGGCAATGTATTTCAGCGATACCCGATTTGTGGAACAATGGATGAGAGCCGCTACTCAGCTTATCAACCGCTGGAGCCAGATAGAAAATTACCTTACTGAATAAATTTTATGATAGCAAAAGCCTCTACCATATCGCATGGCGCAAATGCCATAAGATATTCCGTCAACAAGGAGAAAGCGGATATAGTCAAAGCCAACTTCTTGCCCGATGATATTTCGCCGGAAGCGATGTACGGACGGATGATGCTCGTGCAGAAAAAGTTTGCGGAGAACATTAATAAGGGCAGACCGCTTGGCAGGAATGTGATAAGAATTGAGATTTCCCCATCCGAGGAAGAAAGCCGGGACTGGACGATGGGCGATTGGGAACGTTTGTCAAATGAGTTCATCCGTGTATTTGATTCTATTGACCTCTCCGGCAAGACCAAACGGATCTCCTCAAAACAGACCAACCTCAAAGGTTCTCAATACATAGTCGCCCTGCATCGTGATTCTAAAAATGGCATTCTCCATCTGCACATTGATGCCAACCGTGTGGACATGGACGGAAAAATCAATGACAGCCATAAGATTGGCGAGAGGGCTGTCATGGCTGCGAATATCATCAACGAGAGACGAGGCTGGGTACAATCTGAAGAAATAGGCATACGTCACAGACAAGAAATCTCAGACAGTTGCATGGAGATACTCCGCACGATGGATGAATTCAGTTGGCAGAGGTATGAAATGGAACTGGTGAAACGGGGATATAAAGTGCACCTGCAAGAAAAAGACGGTGGCGGAGTTTATGGCTATTCTATCAAGCGTGGCAACTCCATTTATAAATCATCCATGTTGGGTATCGGGCGAAACCTGACCCCATCAAAAATTGAGGCTACTTGGGCAAAACTACATCCGCAGGAAAGGATATCTAAGCCGGCAAAGCCTGTTCCCCAACAAACATGGACAGCAGACACGACTCCTCTTATACAACCTTCGACTGCTTCGCATCCTGTTATGAAACATTACGATATAACGACAGACGAATATCACAGTTTCCATATCGAGATATCCGAAGCCGCTGATACTATCATTCGGCAGAATTGTTCTTTGGAGGAAGCACATCCGTTGGCTAAGATTGAAGAAATACAGCACACGGCCCTTTTGCTCTTTGCTGGGTATTTGGATGCTGCCACAAGTATGGCGGCGTCAAGTGGCGGTGGTAGTTCTGACACAAGTAGCTGGGGACGGGATAAAGATGAGGATGATCTTGAATGGGCACGCCGCTGTGCAAGAATGGCAAACAGCATGTGCAAGCGCAGGAAAGGACTTCACAGATAAATTAACAATCAAAAGACAAGAATCATGGGAATTGGCAAATCAAAAATTACTCCATCAATAGACGTTGATGATATGTTGAAAAAGGTTGAAAGCAATCATGAATTAGAGGCTGAAAAGCAGGATGCAGACAAGCGGCTCACAGAAATCCGTGAAGCAAAAGAGGCATTGTTGAAAATCCATCAAGACCTTCAAGACGCTATTAAAGCAGAGCGTGATGCTGCAATGATATTGAGAAATGCTATTGATAGTTCCGGCAATATCATTAACGGTATTTGCAATGCCATTGTAAAAGCAGAGCAAAACACACAGTTCAAGGCAACTATAAGTCCCGAGCATCTTGCCCAGCTTCAACAGCTCTTAAACCAAGCTATCAAAACATGGAAAACTGTATTGGAGAATCACCACTCTGAACTGATGAAGATGCTAACGGAGCATGAATCCAATATGCGCAAACTTCTTAGGCGGAATGAAGGCGTTTGGTTCTCTGATTTCTGGATGAAAGTCTTGGTGATATTTTTGTTCGTTTATACGGTGGCATTGGGGATAGTTGTATATTGCGTTAGATGAAGTTTATGTGGGGTGCAATGCAATAGGGGCAACTATTAGCTCCTATTCTTAACTATCCGGCAAATTACAAGCAAGTTAAAATCAGAATATTACTGCTTGATTTTCAATATACTATGCATGTCAAATGCCACCTTTGCAAGTTGTCAGCAAGTTAAATTCTCTCCAAGTATGGGCAAACCTCATACCTCTGTAGGGGGCTATAATTTGAAATAATACCACAATGACATTCTTTAATATTGTTGAAAATGATGTGGAGCCCTACTATTTGAAGATCGGAATTGTAACGCTTTTTTACAAATTAAGTTCTAGCTAAAGACTATTTGAAACGTTTTCTCCCGTCATCTTTTAATTCTATTTTACCCAACACTTTTGGTTGGGGAGCAGAGATTTTCTGCTTCTCAATGCTATCGCTATATTTTTTTAATTCTGGGATATATCCCCATCCCTCTTTTATATACTCAACATATTGTGCCAACACTCCAAGAAATTTAAAATAATAAAGTGATTTTAGAGGGATGATTTTATCATACGTATCCTTTTCCCATTGGTTTTGAGTGTTTCCGCGATGATTCATGTTACGGCATTGATAAATATCATTTAGCAGTGACGTGATTTCGAGAAATGAGTCAAAATCACTGTTCTTCATCTTGGCCTTATAACCCAAAAAATATACAATCGTGCGTATCTTGTCTATAGCATATTGAGCCTGCAATGATTTTCTTGATTTCTCAAAAGCATTGGTCTTTCCGAATAATAGACTGGCAATAGTATAGTCACCACTTCTGCTATATATGGATGGCTCTTTGTCTTTTTCTATTTTCAGATATGCAGGCTGACCCCACATTTTTTCTGTAATATCGGACAGATCTTTCTTCTCGCACAGTTTATTAGTTATACACTCTATCTGTTGATAAAGTGACAAACAAAAGTCTCCGAAATTATCCTTTCTCCTGAATGACTCCATCCGGATAAAATCTCCAATCAAAGTATCCTTTATAGACTGCAAAGGGAAGTCTGTATAAAATTCGTTGGCTTGCTTTCTTATGATTTCCTCAATGCAGTACTCGTAAATTTGATTTATACGTTCATCTTCTGACAAAACAGAATTTGCGGAAGCTACATTCAGTTGCTTTCGCAATTCCATATCAAACTCAGCATTTTGCTGAGTTAATCTTGTTATTTTGTCTATCGTAGACATTAACTTATCATCCATATCAAATACCTAATAGTAAGTCTAAATCATTATTCAATTCGTCAATATCAACAGGCTTTGGCTTGAACACTGTCACTTTATCAAGTAAATGTATGAGCCAGAATTGTTCTCCTCTAAAATCCTTACAACATGAGATAGCTAGCTTCTCTTTTTGTTGTTCATCATCAGGTGTCACCCCCTTGTTTATTGATGCAACCTGAGGTGTTTCTCCTAATTTGAACGTAGCATATCGTTTGTCACTATCTTTATGATGGATAGTGATATTTGTATTTCTATTTTTCTCAAATTCCAGAATAGGAAAAGACTCAATATAGGTAATGCCGTAAGAATTGGTTTTATCCGGACCGGAATCTCTATTGACAAGTTCTTGAAATTTCGTATAAAGTCTTACATATACAGGATCGGTATCACCTTTTACCATCTTCAAGTACATGAGTTTCCCATCGAGTACATTTGTCAGATCTGGATTACCTTTCTTTATATGCCCTTTTTCCGCTTTATACTTTGGAAAGAATCTAGACATTGCTGCCGAGTACCCATACTTATCCCATATATAAAGCAGGCTTCTAATCTCGCGAACATACTTCTTAGTAACATTTAGTTTGTCGCTAACAATAATACCAGTTACCTCCTGACGGCTTCCAAGTTTCTGTAGCCTCATTTTTGCTTCATTCATCACAAAGCCCTGAGTATTTATAATGCGAGCAAGTTCCTTCATAAACTCACTGTTTTCTGAATAGACATAATGCATAGAGCTGAATGTGATATCATCTGCATATCGGGTGTAACGTAATCCAAAACGCTTAGCCAGTCCCGCCAGTTTACGGTCTAACGTATCGCAAATCATATTGGTAATGATGGGTGATGTCGGTGCACCCTGTGGCAACACGTACATAAATTGTTTGTCTAAATCGTGTTGTTTAGTTTCTATGGGTTGTTCTCGTTTAACCCTCATGGAACATAGACCCGAAATCAATAGTGCTATTTGGGGCGAAAAGTTGAAGGGCGCTAGAGTCAGACGTTTCATCACCCGTCCTTGTTCTACGCTTGGAAAGAAATCTTTTAAGTCAATATTGAACACATAGTTCTGGCTTCTATGAACTGCGGCGTTAGTCACAACAGAACGCTTTTCTGCAAACCCCATAGCATAGTCTGAGGGAGTGTAAATGGCTTTCAGAACCTCATTTACTGACCGCAGAAGCATTATGAAACTCCGATTGCGCGGTGCTGCAATCTGGCGGAAACCTCCAGACTTCTTCTTTATTTTGAATTGACGATAACGATGAAATACATGATTGGGGTTGCAATAATACAAAAGTTGCTTCATCGTAAATGGATAAAATTTATCTGCATCAAAGCCCAATTCACGAATCTCATCCTGTTTGATGCGATTGAGCAGTGCCAACAAGTCTTCCCTTGTTGACATCTGTGATGCAATTTGTACTATTTCTGTTTTATCCATTTGCTTTATCTTCTAATAAATAAGAGGTGATCTCTGAGACCTGAACTGAAAAATCTTTTCTTTATGTAATATATAATAATATAAATATCATAATAACAATAGTAAAAGTACAACGTACTATAGTGCAACACGTTAACGTACTAACATTGTTTATCTCCATGATTCCGAAGAACAAGGAGACATCCGGGCAAATACGCCGGACGAAATTCAAAATTCTGTTTCAGTTCCCAAACTTGCCAAAGACCACCTCTTCTTGTTTTCTAGTGCAAAGGTATTAAATATTCACGAAGTCTATGTTCGTTCTACTCGCCATTTTTGTTTTTGGAATAAAATACCCTACGAATTCTAATCCTTTCCCATTTCGAATCATAAAATCGTGAATAGCAAATAGACAATCTGATAATTGAGTGGTTCTATTATCACGTAGATCAATATTGATGCTCTGTATCTTCTGAAGCCATTTATGGCAGAGTTCGTTTGTTTTATCAATGAAATATTCGTCAGTTATACTTGCAAGCTGGCATCCTTTTATGAGATCTTCAATTTTTTTAGCTGCAAACAAAGCCACAATATACTCTCCGCTCCATTTTACGGTTTTTTCTTGAATGAATGAACTTTTAATAAAAATCTCCTTTTTAGATAGAATATTGTCAATTTCTTCAATGTATGATATGGAAGATGATGAACATTGAGTGGAATCAGATCCTTTTGATATAGAGATTATTTTCTCAAATAGTTTTTTCCAAGCATAATGTTCAACATCTAATGTCATAACGCTACTATTGTTGAGAACGAAGAATTTAGACTTGTCAAAATCGAGCAATCTTTTTCCGTCCCGTTCAACAATGGCCTTCATATAGGTCATACTGCCGTATCCGAAGTTTGTCTTAATCTTGATTGAAAGATTATCCTTTGGAATTTGCACTTCTCTCTCCCAAAAACCTTTATAGCCATGAGGAAGGAATAAAATATCTTCTTCAGGGGCGAAGTAAATAGAGGATACGTACAAACCTTTCGATTCAGAATAGCATAAACAGATCGTGTGTTCAGATTTGATTTCCTCCCAAATTGCAGTATTTGTTCTACCCATAGTAATCCGTACTTAGAATTAATACCGTTTGACTCTAAAATTAAAAACGTTGATTCGTTTTGGTAACCAACCGAAGAACAGCCTCACTCATATTAGCAGAATCAATTCGTATCACACTGCTGTCCTCTTCAAGAATTTGACGATTCAAATCATACATTGCAATATCGTGATGCTTACTGTCATTATAGATAACACCACGTTTGATGCCATAGGACTTTGCCTTTTCCATGGCATGTCTCGAACCACAGTCATTTCCTAAGTTATTAGGAGCATAGCTTGCAGATAAAAGTACGGCATCAGAGAATAAGGCTTGTAACCTATCTCGGACAACAAATCTGCTCACCATGTCATTTCGACTTTTGGGAGCTTCGTAATATTCACTAATAAGCAATCCTCCTGCTTCGACAATTTTTTCAGCAAGTTCTACATTCTCCTTAGGTAAGATACTGTCAAGAGTGCTAGGCAAAATGGCGATAGTTCTAGCACCTTTCTCCAAAGCTGTTTGATGAGCAATTGAGTCACAACCAAGAGCGAGGCCACTCACTATTGTTGCATTGTGTTTTATGATTTCTGACGTAACCATTCTCTCTGTCAGTTCAATCTTTTCATCAGGATTAAGGACTCCTATAACAGCAATATTCAAATTATCTTTGCTTAGTAAGCTTATATTACCTTTATAGAAAAGCGCAAAAGGCTTGTCTGCTGGTTTCACGCTTCCGCGCAAAGAAGGGAAATTAGCATCACCGATTGCGACAAGACCATCTGCACAATTTCCAAGTTGGTTGATGGCAGATTCTATTCTTTCCCGCTTCTTCATAAACTCATATTCATGAGTCTCTAAAAGGTGATATAAAATAGATAAGTCTTCGTTCCCACGTAAATTTTTATCTATCCACGCAGGCCCCTTTTGAGGAAAGGTACGAACAGTTAAAATATTTAATGCATTTTCCGAGTATTTCATATACAAAGTTTTTTCAGAATCTTGACAACGTTTTGCCGATAGAATAAAAAATGACACTTCTCGCACCTTTGTCTAAAAGGGCTTGAATGCAATCTTCGTCAATGTTAACGGTCTTAGTGTAAAGATCGTCAATTAGCAATATATCTTGCCCGATTACATCGTCCGAAATATTACACGTATCTTTTGCTATACCAACATAAGGCAATTCACCTGCTCCCCCATGACCACTACGAGCCAAATGCGTTGTGGCGGTATCAGTGTGTCTAATAATATCATGTGTACCATCTATAAAGCCATTCAATTGTTGTGCCACTAATTGGATTGTGGCTCTTAAGTATAGTTGATTACAGCGATACGAATTTTCTCGTTTTGATCTAGGAATGACACAAACACGAAGATTTTGTTTCCCACTAAGACGCAGGATCTCAGGCAAGTCGACTTTCAAAATTTGAGTAAGTTTGTTTATTGCATTATTCAGAGTTTGCTGTGGATATGTCGTGATATCATTCTTAAAAGTGCAGATCAGATTTTCAATGGTACCAGGCACGCGCCAGTTACCACCACCTTGGTAATCACCATGATAAAAAGCGATTATATCTTGCTTGAGAGCTTTTTCGACACCACCTTCTCTTTTACGACAAAGGCTGCTTCTTGACTGAATTACAAACTGTTCCATACTGTTCAAAATTCTACTTTGATGATTTTATCTATATTGATTCCATTAGTAACTGCCTCTGAGGTAGAAGTCTCTTCGTTTTCATATAAAACGACGTTTTGTAAGTCGTATCCTAGAGATTTAAGAAGAGTGTATTTGTTGCCAAGACAATCTTCGTAAAAAAAACGCCGAACAAAATACTTCGTAAGATTGTAGAAGTTACATAGACTAATTGCCCTTTTAGAATGACAATTAGTCAATAGAATTGTATGATGTCCTTCTCGATGGAGGCGTTTTAGAAGACTAAATAAGTTATTGTTCAACTCTGTCTCACTGAGGTATGATTCAAAGCACTTTTCTTTACGATCAATTATTTCATCAATTTGGGTTTGTGTCAATTGGGGAAATAACTCCTTTAGTTCGTCCCTTGTAAATCTCTTGCCATTTTCAATATTACAGTTTACACCCAGTACTGAACTTATTGCCTCGGAATAGGCAAGGCTGTTAGCTTTATCCGTTTTGATTAATGTATTGTCCATATCGAAAACAAAAACATTGTTGGGATTCTGAGTGTTCATAATGCTTGTCTTTTAATTTCTGCAGCAAAGGTAAATGCATATTGCGAACTCTATATTCGTACTACAGAATAACTATCAAGCATTGATTTAATACGGTTAAAAATATCGTCTTGGATGGATGAAGGCGACAACACGATAAGTTCTTTACCAAAAGAACAAAGTTCACGGATTAACTCATAGTTCGGAATGCAATCTATAGAGAAAAATGCACCCTCATCAAGAGACGGGTATTGTCTACGAAATTCTTCATCTTTCTCATTTTTATATTGGCATTGTGACCCGTGAATAGGCTTAGTTCCAACATAATCCTTAGAATGATTGCTCACCCAAAAAAGGATATGTTCAACATCCCGGTTTTCATATAAAGTTACTCCAATAATATCTTCGAAACGCTCAGCTAAATTTTCGTTACATGGTTTGTATTTCATTTCAGGGAGGGCAGTCACGACATCAATTCTGTCAAGAGCGAAATTGAGGATTTTTCCATCAGCATCAGCCGCACCAATCAAGTACCACCTATTATTATATTGCTTAAGCAAATAGGGATGGAAAATAATGTCCCTAGTTCCTTTATCCGTGAAAGTGTGATACTCCAATTTAGTGACAACTTGATTTGATATGTTGTCGAATAATACGCCTAACAAGTTGGAATTCTGTAGGTATGGATTATTGCTAAAGCTGATGATTCGAGGACGTTTCTTCAGACCAAGTCCGATTTTGAAACGGTCAAGCCATTCAAAATGAGCCAAGCCATCGAATTGTCCTATTGTATTAAGTACCTCCAATATCAGGTTGCTTTCTTCCTCACTCAGTTCCTTTCTGAAGATAGTAAAAGAAGGGTTCTTATACCTTATACACCGATGACCATTAACCCTATAGCGTTCTATTTCAGCATAGAATGGATCGTACTCCAAATAGTTTATGTCCTTTTCAATGCAACGCTGAGATACTTCAGGGAATCCTGCATCAATAAGTTTCTCATTGCATTTTTCTGTAAGGTCGTGAATATCATAGAAATGATGCCTGTCAGACAGCATTTCATCAAGATACTTATACCTTGTCAAAGCATTCTTATTCGTTGGCATATCTTAATATTTTTGCAAAAGTAAATGCAACTCACGAACACAATGTTCGCGTAGTTTGGTTATGTTTGCGATAATATAGTCAAACAGAAATATATTGCGAAAAATTCTAAACGTAACTATTTGAATACCAATAGACTTTATAGCTGATTTTTTGCAAATCAATTCTGATTGACTATAAATAAGCTTTGTACTCACGAACTATCAGTTCCTTAATGTCAACTTCCAATAAATCTGCTATCTTTAGCAAACTAGCAATATCTGGCTGTGATGTATTTGTGCACCATTTTGACACAGTAGATGGATTGACTCCCATTTGTTCTGAAAGCCATTTACTAGTACGTTTTTTCTCAACTAAAACGAGTTTTATTCGATGAAGTGATTTAAACTTATGTATGTCAATTAAAATGTTGTCAAACAGCGTACAAATAGCATTATTCATTATATTATGGGTGACCAAACTCATTCATAATAAACAACCTATGTAC
>ERZ1026932.350-NODE-350-length-16676-cov-5.537272_pt1 | contig 16676 bp, 13 predicted proteins | sample MGYA00519570_ERZ1026932 | MGnify/ENA primary metagenome ERZ1026932 (study PRJEB26926, sample SAMN06164826) | human gut metagenome | biome: ENVO:00009003; feature: ENVO:2100002; material: ENVO:00002003 | host: Homo sapiens | place: USA | collected 2012 ... | reverse complement strand
TTATGCGATCGTCGGCAGCGTCAGATGTGTATAAGAGACAGGAATTCCACTTCCCGTATCCTCTACTGACAGATAAACCTGCTTTTCCTTCTGATATGCCTCTACTATGACCTGTCCACCATAATGATTATATTTTATGGCATTCTCAACAAGATTATATACAAGCCTATATATAAGTATATCACTTCCAACCATATTTACATCCTTACATTTTCCAATAAGCTTTATATTCTTTTCCTGTGCAAGTGGCTCCAGATCCGCCAATACCTCATCAATAAGTGCATTAACTATAATCATCTCATCACGTCCCACTGTCTGAAGCTCGCTCATGTCAAGGAGCGTTTTTACCATTTTACTAAGTCTTTCATTCTGTTCAGTAAGCATCTTTATCGTCTGTATGGTATCTGCATCATTACCTGGATGCTTGCCAGAATTATATAAATCAAGCTGAATCTGCATTAATGATAATGGAGTCCGAAGCTCGTGTGCCGCATTCTCAGTAAACTGCCTCTGTATCTTAAATGCCTCCGATAGACGTTCAAGCATCTTATTATACGAAACACAAAGACACTTACAGAAGATATTGATGCTATACGAAAAATCGAGGAGCAGATAGCAATAGCAAATAAAACATCATATAATCGTGTAGGTTTTCCTACATTCTTATATGATAAAAAACCGACAATTTTATATTGACATTTGCACCATAAACAGGTATGCGGATAAGCCAATATAAGATATAATGACATAACAGGTGTAACGAATTGAAAAATAAAAAACAACTTTAATATTTATTATGTGGACAATTATGTACGATGGTGATAATCACTTTCCGCACGATGGCAAACAAGGCAGATGTGGCAATGGTGATGGATATAGCTGGGATAATAATGATTACAGACCTGACGGATGTCTGGAACTTCCAAGCACACTCAGCATTGCCTGTCGGTCAATTGCAAAAAGAAGGGGCTGAAAAGCCTGCTCTTATATATACATATATCTGTCTCCTATTTTTTAACTCCAGCTCATACGGATATCATACATCAGCCTTGTAAGTGCAATACTGTCTTTAGCTGTATATACATCACTGCTGCAATATCCAAGTTTTACGCATCTGCTTACTTCTCTGATTTCATATTCAAAGCCATTTATATCAACCGGACACTCGATTGTTTCCGGTTCTTTTCCTTCCACCTCAAGTATCATGGTCTCGGCGTGTTGGAAATCCGGTAAAAATATACTTCCCTTTGTTCCCTCAATTCTGGCATTACGTTTTAATTCCTGCCCAATTGTCTGGACTGATTCTGCTGTACATCCATCATTATATGTCAGTTTGAGACAGCTGTAATCATCTGTTCCATACTCATTAATATGTACTTTTTGAGTTTCTACATTCTGCGGCTCATTCCCTGTAACAATACGCAGAAATCCCAGATTGTAAATTCCTATGTCCAACAAAGCACCTCCACCAAGTGCAGGGTTAAATTTACGCTCTTTTCTGGCACCTGTTGCAACAAACCCATACTGGCATGAAATATGTTTTATTTCTCCAATTACTCCTTGCTGTAAGATACTGCGTAAACGATCATACAATGGAAGAAACCATATCCAGAGTCCCTCCATGATAAAAAGATGCCTATCCCTTGCCAGTCTGTACAGTTCCTGTGCCTGTTTATCATTCATCGTAAACGGCTTTTCGCACAATACATGCTTTCCATGTTCAAGACATAACCTGCAATTCTCATAATGCAAAGTATTTGGTGTTGCTACATAAACAGCCTCAACATCCTGATCTTTAACCAGTGCTTCATACGAATCATAATATCTTGGGATATCATGCTCATTAGCAAAGGCTTTTGCACTTTCAATGTTACGTGAACCAACTGCTACTAACTGTTCATTTTCTTTACTCATCTGATTTATGGTTGATGCAAATTTTTTTGCAATATTACCTGTAGCCAAAATTCCCCACTTCATCTTATCTCTCCCATCGATTCTATAAATTTATATGTAATATATCCTCATTTAACAATTATTAAAGGACACAAATCTATTATTCCTTATATCATCATCTTCGCATATCCATTTTATATCATATTTTATAATACAAAAGGTCAGACCCGCCAAGCCCAATGGTTACTGACGAATCTGACCTTTTACAATTACTAAAAATTTTATATATTATCCTTCAATCTCTTTAATAAGATTAACCATCTCAATAGCACCTTCAGCGCACTCAAATCCCTTATTGCCTGCCTTTGTTCCGGCACGCTCAATTGCCTGCTCGATTGTATCTGTAGTAAGCACTCCAAACATAACAGGAATATCACTTGCTAAAGAAACATTTGCAATGCCTTTGGAAACCTCGCTGCACACATAATCGTAGTGGCTTGTAGCACCTCTTATAACTGCACCAAGACATATAACTGCGTCATACTTTCCGCTTTTTGCCATCTTTGAAGCTATCAATGGTATCTCAAATGCACCCGGTACCCATGCAAGGTCAATATTTTCCTCTGAAACATCATGTCTTACAAGTCCGTCCTTAGCTCCTGCAACAAGCTTAGACACAATAAATTCATTAAATCTTGCTGCTACAATACCTACCTTAATTCCACTGTCAACTAACTTACCTTCTAAAACTCTCATCATCAATTCCTCCTTATAAATATTTCATTTTTTTACACCACATTTAAAATGTGTCCCATCTTTGTCTGCTTTGTCTTAAGATAGAACCTGTCAAAGCTGGTCGCATCTATCTCAATAGGCACTCTCTCACTGATTTCGATTCCAAAATCTGCAAGCTGGTATACCTTATCGGGATTGTTCGTAAGAAGCCTTAAGCTCTTAGCACCTAAGTCTTTCAATATCTGTGCTCCTATGTAGTACTCGCGCGCGTCTCCCGGCAGACCAAGCGCCAGATTAGCCTCAAGTGTATCCATTCCCTGATCCTGAAGTGCGTATGCCTTAAGCTTGTTGACAAGCCCGATTCCTCTGCCCTCCTGTCTCATATAAAGAAGCACACCCCTGCCTTCATTGTTAATCTGTGTCATTGCTGACGCTAACTGCTGACCGCAGTCACATTTCATTGAGCCAAATGCGTCTCCAGTCAGGCACTCTGAATGTACCCTGCACAAAAGATTGCTGCCATCACCAATGTCGCCCTTTACCAATGCAACATGATGCTCACCATTTAACTTATTGACATAACAGTGTGCTGTGAATTCCCCGTATTTTGTAGGCATTCTTGTAACTGCCACACACTCAACCAGGTTGTCATGTCTCTTTCTGTATTCCTGAATCGCTTTAATTGTTATGAATTTGAGATTGAATTTTTCGGACATTTCTATGAGGTCTTCTTTTCTCATCATTGTTCCGTCCTCTTTCATTATCTCACAGCACAGACCGCACTCCTTAAGTCCTGCTATTCTCATAAGGTCTACTGTTGCCTCTGTATGTCCGTTTCTTTCAAGAACTCCATTAGGCTTTGAACGTAGTGGAAACATATGTCCCGGTCTTCTGAAATCCTCAGGCTTTGCCTCATCTGACACACATGCTCTTGCAGTAAAGCCTCTCTCCTCTGCCGATATTCCTGTTGTCGTCTTAACATGGTCTATTGACACTGTAAATGCAGTTTCATGGTTATCAGTATTGTCAGCAACCATCTGTGTAAGTCCCAGCTTTCTGCACAAATCTCCACTCATAGGCATGCATATAAGTCCTTTTCCATATGTCGCCATGAAATTCACATTTTCAGTAGTTGCAAATTCAGCGGCACATATCAGGTCTCCCTCATTCTCTCTGCTTTCATCATCTGAGACAAGTATCAGCTTTCCATCCTGTAAATCCTTAACTGCCTCTTCTACTGTGTTATACTCAAACATTTTCTTTTACCTTCCTTTCCCTTTGATATTTTAAAATCCATTCTTTAGCAGGAACTCTTTCGTTATCCCGCTTTTCGGCTTTTCCTTTTCAAATGTGATGAATTTCTCTATGTACTTACCGACAATATCATTTTCAAGATTAACTACATCACCAGCTTTCCTAAGTGACAGCGTTGTCGCACCTGCCGTATGTGGTATTATTGATACTGAAAAGCTCTGGCTGTCCGTCTTGGCAACCGTAAGACTTATTCCATCTATGGCAACTGAACCTTTTTCAACAATATATTTTAATATTCCGATGTCTGTCTTAATCTGATACCATATCGCGTTATCATCCTTGGTTATCGCTACAACTTTTCCTGTTCCATCAATATGTCCTGAAACTATATGTCCTCCGAACCTTCCATCTGCTGCCATTGCCCTTTCAAGATTAACAGCACTGCCACTCACCAGCTTGCCAAGTGATGAGCGGTTCAGCGTCTCATGCATTACATCCGCAGTAAATGTATTATCATATATCCCTGTCACTGTAAGGCACACACCATTGACAGCAATGCTGTCTCCTATATGTGTTCCCTCAAGGACTTTTTCTGCCTGTATTGTAAGAATTGCTGATGCCGTTCCTTTTTTTACATTATTTACATGTCCGATTTCTTCAATAATTCCTGTAAACATTACAACTCTCCTTCAATCAGAATATCGTCACCAAGAAGACGAACTGTCTTGTTTCTCAACTGATATGCTTCATCTACATTTGCAATACCCTGACCTTCAACTGCTGTCTTACTGTCTGCCCCGCCAAATATCTTAGGTGCAATGTAAGTCTGAACCCGGTTCACAATTCCAGCCTGCAATGCCGAGAAGTTAAGTGTTCCGCCTCCCTCTAGAATCACGCTGTCGATACCTTTTTCTCCAAGTATGTTCATAAGCTCTTTAAGGTCAACGTGCTGCTCTGATTCTTTTGTAATTATCACTTCACAGCCTGCATTTTCATATAAAGATTTCCTGTCGCTGTCGGTACTACATGTAGCAATTATTGTTGGTATCTGCCCTGCACTTTTTACAATTCTGCTGTCCATCGGAGTTCTCAATCTGCTGTCGCATATGATTCGCACAGGATTGTGTGGATTGCTTACGGCTGTACTTCTACAGTCAAGCATTGGATTATCAGCAATCACAGTACCGACACCAACCATAATTGCCGCGTATCTGTGACGGTCTGCATGCACATTTTCTCTTGCCTGCTCACCTGTAATCCACTTGGAAAGTCCCTTATATGTGGCAATTTTCCCATCAAGTGTCTGTGCTGTTTTCATCACAACATATGGCTCTTTATTCCTTATGTAATGAAAGAATACATAATTCATTGCCAGACATTCTTCATTGCATACACAACCTTCAACTTTAATCCCGTGTTCTTCCAGATATTTAACACCTTTTCCACTTACCAGGGGATTTGGATCCATCGAACCTATCACAACCCTGCTTATTCCTGCCTGCACAAGTGCTTCAGTGCAAGGCGGCTGTTTCCCATGATGGCAGCACGGCTCAAGTGTCACATATATGGTTGCTCCACTGGTATCCTCCATACATCTTGAAAGCGCATCTCTTTCCGCATGAAGCTCACCATATTTCCTGTGCCAGCCTTCACCTATAATTCTTTCATCCTTTACAATTACAGCTCCAACCAGCGGATTAGGATTAACCCAGCCTGTTCCTCTCTTTGCCAGTTCAATCGCCCGCTTCATGTAGAATTCATCTTCTTTTGAAAAATTGTTATTTATTTCCTGCTGCATATATGCACCTTCTTTCTGTTCTTTCCTGTCCAGCTTTTCTCTGTTCTGATTTTCCCTGTTTGCTGTATCTTAATTTCATTCTTAATGTGCTTGCTATTTCCCTGATTTTACCGGCTCAAAGTCGTGATACCTATAAGTAGTCACATTTTCAATGGTTTAGCAGGTAATTGCTTAAGTTTTCTTCAGTTTTTAGCTAAAATAAACCTACTAAAGCCGCAAAAAACTTACATTTATAGGTTTTTACCAAATTTACCTGCTGTTCTGAATTGCTATAATATGCCGCCAGATTGCGATTGCTATGAATTGAATCGATGTAATATGCTGCCGGCCACAATTGCCAGTTCCAGCATTTCAGACCAGACTCCGTCTCAACAATACAGACACCCCAGCACAACCAAGATCCCGCCCAGACATAAAAAGGCTTCCAAAGCAGTTTCATTTCACCACTTCAGAAGCCTTACGCCAAAATATCGAATTTCTATAATCAAATTCTTACTCTGACAATCAAAAAAGCTCTGAGATAATAAATCATCTCAGAGCCAGTATCCACATTCAAGCCAGCCATTCATTCTACTATGATTACATTATGAATAACTAACTTTAATATCACTTCTTCCATCCAGACTTTACTGTCGGCTTCGGAATTACACCGAATCATGCTCTGGCTCGCGCCTCGGCTCGTGGGCTTTACCACCGGTAGGGAATCACACCCTGCCCTGAAGTTCCATATGTATTAAATTATTTATAGTATACACCTGATTTTTAAAAAATCAAGTACTTGACACATTTATTAATATAAGGAAATGAATAAAACCAAAACATGTAAAAACCGGAACCTCGCACCCACACAGTAAGCGAGATTCCGGTCTCCTTAAATAATATTAATTTTCTGGCTTTTTACCTTTAACCGTTAATCCTGCTGCCGCCCCTCCTATTATAAACATAAGAAGCCATGCAAATACACGTTTATTATCTCCTGTATCAGGCGTCTGTTCTTTTACTGTCTCTGTCTTACCGCCTTTACCCGTATCGTCCGATGATGTTGTATCTGTAATCTTTGCAACCACAGTCTGTGATTTTTCAATTTCTACAAGCCCATCCTGCTTGATGTAATATCTGTCACAATCTTTACAATACCAGTATTCAATATTTCCTTCATCTGTTCTGGTAGCCGCCTTTGCCGCTACTGACTTCAAGCCTTCATGTATACTCATATTGTAAGTGCCATATTCTTCACTGCAGATTGTACACACCGCTTTCTTCACACATGTTGCACTTCCGCCTGCATGTTTACACTGATAATCACAAACCGTGCATACACCGTTTTTCCAACCATGTGCTTCACTTGTCGATACTTCCTTATCACAGCAATCATATGCCTGCTTATGAGTTTTTTCTGTCTGTACCCATACTACCTTTCCACTGTGATTTGCCATATCTTTATCTGTATACTCCCTGCCGCAGGTTTCGCAAACCGCACCCTTTGTACATGTTGCTTCTCCGCCGCTGTGTACGCATGCATAACCACATATTTCACAAGCACCGTCTTTCCAGTTATGATTTTCTTGTGCTATCGTCACTTTACCACAGCAATCATATTTCTTTTCATGTGTTGTTGCTGTCTGTGTCCACTTTTCTGTTCCTGTATGATTGTCTGCATTTATTTCTCCATATTCACTATGGCAGATATCGCAAACCGCTTTCTGCGTACAGGTTGCTTCTCCGCCTTTATGAATACAATCATATCCACATACCGTGCAGTGTCCATTCTCCCAGATATGATCTGCTATATTAGTTACCTCTGCACCACAACAGTCATATTTTTTCTGATGAGTTTTTTCTGTCTGTACCCATACCTGATTTCCACTGTGTTTTGCAGGATTTAAAGTACCATATTCAGCATTACAATCCGTGCAGACGGCTCTCTTTTTACATGTTGCCGCTCCGCCTACACAGCTTTCTGTTTCTTCTATAGTACAGCCTGCCGTTGTACATTTGTGGGTATGTGTGCCGTTACCATTTGACTTCCATTCACCATATATATGTTCTGACTTTGCTGCTGTAACAATCTCACCACATTCACAAATTACAGGTGTTGTACAATCACCATCATCTGTACCACTATGTTTTGTCTTTGTTGTTGTTACCGTACAGCCGTCATTCTCACACACTTTCCAATGATAAGTATCGTCTTTTGTCCATGTGTCGCTGAACTTATGATTTGCCTGTGCCAGAAATATTTTCCCGCAGACAGAGCATATTGATTCTTTCGTACAGTCGCTGTTATCAATTGTATGATTCGCATTTACGGTAACAGACAGATAAATGCTGTATCCTTCATTATCCGTCAATGTTATTATCTGTGTGCCATCTGCTGCAGATACAGTATAAATACCGTCCGCATCAGGTGTAAGCGTTTTATTTCCTGCCATTACCTGTGTATAATCGGAAGAAGTTACTTTAAACTGTGCCTTCTCGCAGTATACTCCATTATTTTTAATACCGTCTACCACTGTATCCGGATTAATCGCATTATAATAATATGTAACTGTCTGTGTTTCTGATGTATACACACCCTTTTCATCGCCTGTCTTGCTTAAAAAAGTATATCCTGATGGAATCTTAATATTTTCAGGTACCGCATAATTCGTTCCCGATGTACCCTGAAGTGTAATTGATTCACGTAACTTCTGCTCACTGTCTTTTATCACATAATTAACAATTACTTTTCCTTTGCCTGATGTTACAGCCACATCATCAAAGCTTTCCTTATCTACAAGAATCATTGTAGTATACGCAGGTACAGTTATAACGGAACCTGCGACTTCACCAAGTGATACAACTCCCGCACTTTCGCCATTTGCAATAACAACCCAGTCCGTAGCAGCTCTTCCTTGAACAGGAATTGTAATTTCTTTTGACACATCTGACTCATTATTTAATACTGCCATAGTATTCCACTCGTCGTCTTTTGTACCTGCAAGCACATAAGCTTCAGAATTTTTTATTGTCTGGCTTTTCGCAAGCGGTGAAAATGCCTTTCGTATCTCCATAAGTCCTCTGTAATATGAGACTACATCTGCGTACTCTGCTGAATCCTTCCATTCAACGTAACTGCTGTCTGCAAGAGTTGTTCCCTCAACGCTGTTACACATTTCTTCTCCGCCATCCATAAACAAAGTTCCCGGCTTAGCATATTTCATTGCTGCTTTCTGCTTGTATATTTTTACGGCTTTTTCGTTTCTTTCGCCATAAGTGCCACCTGTGCTGCCGATTATTTCATCATAAAAGGAAGTTTTATTCTGTCTTTCTTCCTTTGTATAATTATCTCCCCATATAACCAGATTGGCATCTTCCTTTGCCAATGATGTCTTTATCTCATCCAGCCATTTATATACATACGAAGAACCTTTGTACTTCACATTGACACAGTCAATCAAATCCAGTGAAAATCCATCAACATGATATTCCTCAGCCCAATATTTCATGGAATTAACCATATAACTACGATACATCTTCCGCTCTGTGGCAAGCTCATTGTCATATCCCGTATTTGTTGTATACCTTGTACCGTTAGTATTCAATCTGTAATAAAACCACGGAACCGACTTTTCAAGAGGATTTTCCTCTGAGGCATGCGTATACGGCATCTCCATCACAACAGAAAATCCCGCACTGTGAAGTGCCTGAATCATCTCTTTACATTCTTTTATAACAGTCTTGCTGTCTGACGGATTGGAAGTATAGCTTGCCTCAGGTACATTATAATTTAAAATCTCATACTCACTGTCGCCATCAAAATCCGCAAACGGTGCAAGCTGTACTGTCGTAACGCCAAGTTCCTTCAGATAATCAATGCCAGATACAAGTTCTCCCGCACTGTTTACTTTTGCACCCTTTTCCGTAAAAGCACTGTACTTTCCGCCTGCAGTCATGCCCGATGCGGTATCTGACGAGAAATCCTTGACACTTATTTTATAAACAGTATTTGCTTTTGTCGAATCAACATACACATGTCTGTCGCTGTCCCAACCCTCAGGAGATACTGAAGATGTATCTGTTATATACGAACGCTTTCCGTCTTTGCTTACCGCAACCGAATATGGGTCCTGAATTTTATATTTTGTTGTTCTGTCGCTGCCAATATGGGTAATATCTGTTGTGGTAATCGTATAGTCATAATACAATCCGCCCCAATCACCAATAAGTGTTATAATCCAGAGGCCATTCCATTCCCCATTTACAAGCATTTTCTCTAATGCATAAGTTCCTATATCACGTGCATTGCTGTCATTATCATCACCTGTTGCATAAATATTAACTTTTACATATGTTGCCGCAGGTGCCCATAACAAAAATTCAGTTGACTCCTTTGTATATGTCGCTCCAAGCTGCCTGCCCTTACGTGTATGCCCCCAATCATCAACATATGTTCCATCATAAAAATATTTATTATCAATATCTTCTGCCACTTTATTAATATAGCTGCTAGGAATCGTAGCTATCTTTTTACTGTTATCTGCCGCAAACCCGGTAACGGCACTGCTTGAAAATACCATTCCGATTGACAATACCACCGCAGTAATCTTTTTTAAGTTTAAATACTTCATAAACTCTCCCTCCTTTTATTGTACTCAATGTATCTATGCAATACCATAAAGCATTACAAAAATACATTTTATCTTAGTGGTATTATACAATAAAAGGCATCAAAAAAAATGTCATTTACATGAAATGACATTTTTTCGACACGAACGATATTAAAATGAATGTTTATTCTTCACTTTTTAATCACAATTTATTTATAAAGTTCTGGACCTGATTTTTAAAAAATCAAGTACTTGACATATTTATTAATTTTATGATACTATACCACGGCACAATTAAATATGGTTATATTGGAAACGACACATCCCCCGGATGATAACGAACAACACATGTTTTGCTTAGGTTATTATTTAAGGAGGATTTTTTTATGCCAAAAAACAAGTTTCAGGATGTTGTTTTCACAATTATTATGGCAACAATTATGGTCTATGGAATGGTCGTATATAATGTTGCCCTCAACACAGGTACTGTAAATGGTACTACTTTCTTAGCTGCAACACATGAATTGCCAATCATGGTTCCAATTGCATTCGTACTCGAATTCTTCGTTGTAGGAAAGATAGCTAAAATGCTTGCTTTCACTGTTATGCGTCCAACTGACAGACCACAGTTCATCACATATGCAATATCAATATGTATATGCTGCATTATGTGTCCAATTATGAGTCTCGTAGCTACATTCCTTTTCAAAGAGCCATCCTTTGGCATGTGGGTTAAAACATGGGCAATGAACTTCCCTATGGCAATCTGCTATCAGATGTTCTATTGCGGACCATTTGTAAGGCTTATATTTAGGGCAATATTTGTTAGAAAAAATGCTGATGCAACAGAAGCTGTAACGGCTGCAGAGGCAGAATAATATTAATCACTAAGCGGAAGATTATTATCTTCTGCTTTTTTTCGCATAATCCGTATATTTCCACCAGAATATGTTAATATATGAATATCAATCCACAGAATGGAGAATTATCATGAAAGCCTATGAACGATTATTAAAATATGTCACTTTCCGTACACCAAGTGACGAAAACAGTGAAACAACTCCCTCATCTGCATGCCAGTTTGAGTTAGCCAGATTTGTAAAAAATGAGATGGAAGGATTGAATTTATCGGACATTGTACTTGACGATATGTGTTACCTGTATGGTAAGCTTCCGGCAACCAAAGGTTATGAAAATGCACCTGCTATCGGATTTATTGCACATATGGATACCGTGTCCGATTATTGCAATCACGATATTACACCTGTTATAACAGAGAATTTCAATGGTGAATCACTTACACTTCCTGCCGGGATAACTCTGTCTGTGCATGATTTTCCTCATCTTGGCACTCTTAAGGAACGCACACTTATCACATCAGACGGAAGCACTATACTTGGTGCTGATGACAAAGCAGGTATTGCTGAAATCCTGACTATGATAGAACATTTGCAGAAAGGCAATATACCTCATGGAACAATATGTGTAGCATTCACACCTGATGAAGAAATCGGCATGGGAGCAGAACATTTTAACATAGAACAGTTCGGTGCCAAATACGCCTACACAATTGACGGCGACACAGAAGGCGAGATTCAGTACGAAAACTTCAACGCATGCAAAGCGGATTTTCATATAAAAGGCTTCAATGTACACCCAGGTTCTGCCAAAGACACCATGATTAATGCCAGTCTTGTTGCAATGGAGATTAACAATGCACTTCCTGCTATGGAAACCCCTCGCGGCACAGAAGATTATGAGGGCTTCTACCATCTTGTCAGCATGTCTGGCGATGTCAGTGAGGCTTCGCTTAATTATATAGTAAGAGACCATGATAAGAATTTATTTGAAGCAAAGAAAAATACTCTGCGATTAATCGAAAAGAATATGAATGAGAAATGGGGCAAGGGAACTGTTACGCTCACCATTAAAGACCAGTATAAGAATATGTCCGAAATCATTGCGGGCTGCATGAATCTTATTGATAATGCAAAGAAAGCTTGTGAGCAGGCTAATATAACACCGCTTATTCTTCCTATCCGAGGGGGAACAGACGGCTGTCAGTTAAGCTTCAAAGGACTTCCATGCCCTAACCTTGGAACTGGAGGACACGCATACCACGGTCCTTATGAACATATTACTGTTGAAGGCATGGATATGACCGTTGCTATGCTTGTTAAATTGGTTGGAACATTTACTGAATAATAACTATATTTTATAACACAAAACAGGAGTTAAGCTATTGACCTACTCCTGTTTTGTATTATCAGTTGCTATTCAGTTTTTATTACTTTCGTTTTGAAACAACATACATAACTGCTGCTGCAATACATCCAGCTAACGCAATAATTGCTATTACAAGCCATAATTTCCCATGATTTCTGTCCCCAGTGTTAATTGATGATGCATTTGTTTCATTTTCATCAAATGTATACTGGCTTGTTGTTTCTGATTCTATCTGACTGATGGTCTCTGTTTCAGATTCTTTAATACTCTCTGTCTCCAGTTCTGTTCCTTTAATACTCTCTGTCTCCGCTTCTGTCTCTTTAATGCTCTCTGTCTCCGGTTCTTTAACAGTAAAATGTGCACTTGCTGTTCCACTCGATGAAGCAATACCTATAACATGCTCTCCCGTCGATAATTTTTTTATTAAATCTGGATTAAGTGTTACAATAATACTTCCTGCTTTTACCGTATAATCCTTGTCTTTTACAAGCTCTCTACCATCAAGTTCTACTTTTACAAAATCTGAAAATGCTGCATTAGACTTAAATGTAATTGCCTTATCGGAATTCTTATCAATTATACATTTATCACCAGCAATTATTTCTGGTGCCAGTTTCGATGTAACAACACTATCTTTGTCTATCTGCTTTGATGCATTTGAATCTGCAAAGTATTTTAAACATAAAGAGCAGTAATAATATTCAATATTACCTTCCTGAGTCACTGTAGCTGCTTTAGCTTCTACATGCTGTAACTTATGATTATCCTTATTTAATTCACCATATTCCTTATGACATACTTCACACACTGCACGATTGACGCATGTTGCCTCTCCGCCACTATGAATATGCTCTGGAATGCCACCCTTTATTTCAAATGTGAGTATATTATTCTCGATTGAATTGACACTGATATAAATATCTCCGTAAATCCATATATCTTCACCTATTCCTAATGCTGCATCTGCCTTTGTGTTATACTGTCCACCAAGAACTTCATAATTCCATTTAGGTGATGAAAAATACATATTACTTGGAAACTTAGTGTCACTGTCTATAAGATAACATACCAGCCCGGATTTTAATGGAATTTTATCCACTCTGTTTCCATTAATCTTGAACATCTGCTTATATTGAGAATCATATTTGTTACCATTATCCTCAAAGTTTCTGTACTCAAGATACAATGTCTTACCCTTTTCCGGAATATCCATCTTATATCCTGTAATATTATCCGCACCTGAAGTTCCTAATGCTTTAAGACTATATTCTCCTTCGGACAAAATCGTCTTAATATCATTCTCATCAGTCCAGCCTAATACTTCTTTCTCCTTAAGAGACATAAACTGTGGAACTGGAGATATATGCTTTGCCATAACTGACATGAAATACACCGGTGACGCATTCTTTGAGTTATATAAATCCTTCAGCCCCATAATATGTCCCATTTCATGTACTGCTGTTGCAATTGATACAAATACCCGGTCATCCTCATCCTTAAATAAATATCCGTTAGTATCACCATCAGGCTTACAATACGAATTGGTTATCTGGACATATTTGTAACTATTAATAGTTTTTTTGCCGGTATTAACAGAAATATTATTAACATAATCTGTATAATTCCACAATGGTGATGACCAGCTTACTGATATATTACCTGCCCCATTATTCTTATAAATAATTGTAATTGAATCAATAGTACCATTGTTATCTTTATCAAGCACACCATAGTCGTAGTATACAGTATTATTATAATCAGAAATTTTATTACCAGATGATATGGCATTATTAACAGCTTCTGACCACTCCTGCCTAAGCTCATACATTCTGCTTGCACGCTCCGAAGCATCTTTATAACCAATAGTATTAATATCGCTGTACTCTGCATAATACCCACGAGGATGTGAAAGTACAATTGAGCCGCCATTATCATATAAATATACACTTCTCATTCTTAATTTGTTATCTGATACACATCTGTAATAATCGCCTACACTATATGAACCTGCATTATATGAATTATCTGTTATTTTTCTGACAGAACTGCCTTCATATACATCATTTATAAATTCGGTTTCACCTGCAAATCTGGCAAATACCACTAAATTAGTAAAATTACTGTCATCATCATCTGCCTGTATCCTGTCTTTATCACCTGTTAATAACAAAATCGACAGAAAAACAGTGCAAAATAACAGTATTAGTTTGATTTTTCTCATAAAAATTCCTTTCCATGTATAAACAAGCTAACTATTATATTATCCGGTTTCTCTGTCAGAATCTTACCATATTATTAAATTTAATTCAATTCAAATAACTATTTTACGGCTTGCACACACCACAAGCCTCATACCCCATATCAATAATCTCCTGCCTGCTTCCTGTATAAATCTTTTTATTGGAAGCATCCATGCTCTTGGCACTGTTGCAGGATTCCTTATGGAACTTCTTAGTATTCGTATTAAGTACATATGTCTGCACATTTGCAGAATCAGAAACTGCCGCCTGTGAACTGCTCTCTGTCACTGAATTGTCCAGATGGCTGTTACCTGTTGCATAATCAATAGCAATTCCCGGCTGTGCATTAAAACAATACACATTGAAAAGAATTCCATCACCATTATCCTCAACTGACTTAGCCTCCATCTGCACACCGCTGGCAACAAGATTATCGCCAGAAAATACGGGTGTTACGCGGTACAGAACATGATTACCAGTTTCCTTTATGTAATCTGCTACCATATTTTCAAAAGGCAGCATACCATCAACATTAAGATATCTTGTTCCTGTAATCAGATTCTTTTCATTGGCATTCTCACCAGTAAGCTGATAACCTATAAGATGGCACCTGTTATACAGATATTTACCATCAACACTATCGTATTTTGCTGTCTGCCATCCCGTAGGTTTTACTTCACCAATTGCACCACGTTTCTCAGTAGGCATAATGTCTTTACCTATATTAGCAAATGCAGTAGTACATCTTCCAAGTTCATCCAGTTCTCCGTAACTCTCAAATGATATAGTCGTGAAGTCAGCATCATTAAACACTGGGGTATTATCATTAATTACAACATACGGTTCACCCTGATATACTAAAGATGCCATATCATCTGCAACAGCCGTACTCTGAACCTCAGCACTCCCCACAGTACCAGCCTGATTATCCTTCTTAGAAGAGCATCCGCTTAACCCAAATCCGCTTCCTGCAATAAAGAACACCAGTAAAAATGCGGTTACTCTCCTTAGCACTTCTAACCTTATATTACGCATGTATTTTTCCTTATTTCTTTCTTACATATCTTTCTTCAGTAATTTTCTCATGAGAATTACCCTCAAAATCAGTAGAACCCTCCAGCTTAAACTCATTAAGCATGTCCTTAGGAAACTTCACATCAGAAGGATACTTCCTGTTCCACTTATACAGATAAACCTCATCCACCATATCCTCATAAGAAACAATCTCAGAGTCCTCAACAAAACAGAAATCATCCCTTCCGGCAAAACCAAACTCCTGATTAACCTCAAGATTCTCATAATCACAAAAAAGCTGCTTGCTATATAAAGAAAGCCATAACTTCCCGCCATCAAGCATCTTAATAATATGCTCATTAAGAACACTGTCCTTAGAAACTCGTCTGTTATTAAACATAATTCCATAATCATCATCAACAATAGATATAACCTTCATAATGTCCTCCTTCTTTTATGTCCAGCAAGGTGTGACTGGGTTGGATAAAGGACTTTCTTAAAGGTGGAACGTGTCATTAAGACGCTGTACGGATTTTATCCGCGTTACAGTCACCGTCCGCAACCGGCGCATACTCGCCATCCATGGCTCGAATGCGCCTTTTTCTCACATCGTGTGCGAAAATTGCTACACATTTTATAAAATCCTACAGCCTCTAAACTCCACTTGAACCTTCAAGAAAGTCCTTTATCCAACCCAGTCACATCCTCCCCATCACAAACACAGTTGCTCTACACGACCATAGCTCAATCCCGCCACCACACCAGCAAGGGAGCAATGCGACCAACGCTGAACCACGCATCTCTCCCCCCCACCACAAAAGCGAGGGAGCCAAAGCGACCAACGCTGACAGGTAAAAACTCCCCGGGGTGGTGGGCTGGGTGTGGTTGTGTGGTTTAATTGGAAACCGTGTGAAGACGCCGGTACTT
>ERZ1026932.343-NODE-343-length-16920-cov-5.086926_pt1 | contig 16920 bp, 21 predicted proteins | sample MGYA00519570_ERZ1026932 | MGnify/ENA primary metagenome ERZ1026932 (study PRJEB26926, sample SAMN06164826) | human gut metagenome | biome: ENVO:00009003; feature: ENVO:2100002; material: ENVO:00002003 | host: Homo sapiens | place: USA | collected 2012 ... | reverse complement strand
GGCAGCGTCAGATGTGTATAAGAGACAGGTAAAATACAGTGCTCTTTCAGCCAAATATGTATTAGGTGATGATGTTGAAGTAAATGTTATTGATGATAATAAACATCCCATTTCAGAAGAAAAGATTAAAGAATTAAATGAACTTGGCATTTTTTATCGTCAATCCACTTTTGACAGAAAACATAATTTAAACGGTAAAGAATGTGTCGTTGGTATTTTAGAAGAAATAAAAAAATCTACTAAAGGGAGGGCCGGAGTATCAATTAAACTTGATTCAGATACAATGATTGCACATCGGGAGATATTTGATAAGTTTTATGATACCGAAAGCTGTATGTTTGCTGCTTCTCATCGGCCAGGCAGTATTTTTTCCGGAATATGCTATCTTATTAAAAATAATATTTTAGATAAGATGATTAAAATGGCTAATGACTGTGATATTCATGAAACATCAGCCCCCGAAGATATGACCATTGGATGCTTGGCAACTATTTGTTCTATGCCTAATAGCATTTATATTATACCTGAATGGAATCCCAATAAAAAAGAGGATGATGGACTTTGTACTGCCTGGAATTATGATTGTGATTTAAAATATATTGAAGAATATTATAAACTTTTCTTTATTGCTACATTTGGAAACTGGTTTACGGTCAAAGGCAATACCAAAGCTTGCCGAAATAAACCTATGGAGCTCTTCCTTGATCAAATCTTAAATATTTGAACATCATGCAAAAGTCCGGTATTAGTGACAAGACAGGGAAATCTTATATCAATGGAATTTCAGTAACAAACAGTACCATAACTGTTACTGAAGCTACCTCTTTAAATTTCACCATTGGAGGACCAATTACTACTACTGTACAAGGAAGTGAAGAAGCATTAATTTCCTTCAATCTTGATGCAGTAAAAAGCCGGGAAGCTTTAGGATTAGGTACTGCTGCTCTTATTAATACCGGTACAGCATCTGGACAAATTCCTGTTTTAGACGCCCGGGGTAAATTACCTGAGTCTGTCATTGGAGATATTGCCCTATATGATAAGTTTGATATAGCTTCTGCTGATAATATAAATGATATTGTAGTATTTATTAATGGCATTACTACTGGAATTACTCCTAAACAAGGAGATATGATTTTTGTTCTAGGAGGAAATGTCCAAGGAACCTATTGGATTACAGTCACTAAAACTCCAGGAACTTATACTGCGGATGATATTTCTGGAATTACTACACCGTCTGGAACCATTAGTTCTATTACCTTTTTAGGAACAAATTATACTCCTGTCAATGGTATTATTACTCTCCCGGCAAATATTGGCTGGAGTTCTTTAACTGGAATTCCTGCAGCTTCTGTATCGGCTTCAGGTATTGTTAAATTAAATGATAATACAAATTCTACCTCTACTACTGAAGCAGCAACTGCAAATGCTGTTAAGAAAGTTCAAGATTTTGCCAGTACCAAAATTTCTGGTATTTGGTTCGAAACTAACCAAGGATTAACTTCAGAACGAAATAGTTTTACTATATTTGGAACTGGCCCAATTTATATTGTAGGGAGTGATGCTGGAGATAAATCTCTTATATCAGTAAATTTAGATACTGCAAGAGTTAAAGATTCTTTAAATATTCAATCTATCGCTCCAGCAGGACCTTATCCTCCGACTATTCCTGAAACCTACGGAACAGGAGCTGCGCCTGAACTTTTAGGTAAACTTGATAGAAGCTTCATGCCAAGAAATATTATTGGTTTTACATCTTCTTCTAGTTTGCCGCCAGTAAATCCTCCGTCTGATTTTATTCAAGGTTTTGCTTTTACAGCACAGGATAATAATGGTGAGGAAACTCCTGGTTTTAGTGTTTCTGTTTTTGAAAAGTATTATTCAACTGGAGAAATATGGAAAGGTATTAATTATTTCCTCAATTCTTCTTTAACAGCAACATCCGGACCTGACCCAGTTATTCCAGCAACTGGGGCTGATGGTAAATTAGATGCTTCATTTATTCCAGATAGTGTGGGCGGAGGAATTGGCATTGTTAATTCTAGTAATCCGGGTACAACACTAACTGCTAAAACTTTAAGAATCGGAGCACTAGACGGGTTAGGCGTATCTATTGCACCTCTTAGCCCGAATAGTTCAGAAATTAATGTTTATTATGGATTAGAAGAAGCTTCATTTAAATCTTATCTGACTAATACTATTGGCATTAAAACTGCTGCTTATCAAAATACAGGAACTACAAATGGCACAATCCCTTTAATCGGTGCTAATGATAAATTACCAGCAAGTATTATTCCAGATGAAATTGGCGGAAATTTTAGTTCCTTTACTATTAATAATGGATATGAAGCTACTCAAAGTATAAGCTCTAATCCTAATCAAATTAAAATTTGGAACTCTCCATTTTTTATTGGACCTCATGAAGCCACTGATTTAGTTAATGAATTATATCTTAATAATGAGGGTGAAGTTACTTTATCTCAGCGTTTTACTGATAGGGCCGCCCTTCGTTATATTACTTGTGTTGAAGATTCAGGTAATTATCACTTTACTACATATTATTGTGGCCCCTTATTGATATTTGAATCATTTTCAGCTTATACTAAAGGACCATTTTTAAAGAATTCTGCTAATTTTAGTTATACTGGTACTCATCCCGGTGAACTAAGTAATAACGCTTATACTAAAATACAAATAGATCCTTATTTTGCTTTAGCAAGAAGTAATTATATTATAAATAATACAACTAGTGGAAGTTTAATTGATATTTATACAGATCTTTTAACTAGAAAATATTATTTTCGGCCAAGCTCATTATCTTCAACAAATACTCTTATCGTTAATCTTTATATTGATAAAATAACATTACAAAATTACCATATTGATAATACTCTTATTTTAGACCCCAGGAGCCTTTCAGTTGCTCCTCAAAATATTCAAATATTACTGCCGAATGAAACTATAGGAAACTATAATCTGTTTATAGACCAGGGCGATGTTGGGACATTAACGAATACTCATCTGTATAATATTAGTATTGGTATTATTCGACCAACGGAAAGTCCAGCTCTAATAATGGTAAAATATTCTCAGTTTGCACCAGTTTAAAAATGGGAGAATTAGGATTAGCTAGAAATAAACGATATAATCAAGGTTATTTTTATCCAAAAAATAAACATAAGTTTATCGGAGAATATGCAATTTACCGTTCTGGTTTAGAATTAAAGTATTTTCAATTTTTGGATAATAATCCCAAGTGTATTAAATGGAATTCAGAAGGAGTAAAAATTCCTTATTTCTGGGAAGGAGATAATAAGTGGCATACTTATTATATCGATTTGGCTGCTTCTTTTAAAAAAGAAAATAAGATAGAAACTTTTTTAATTGAAATTAAGCCTTACCGGCAAACTATAGAGCCTGAAGCAACAAAGCGAAAAAGGAAAAAGACTTTATTAACTGAACAAATAACATTCAGTCAAAATCAAAGTAAATGGAAAGCCGCTTCTGAATTTGCATCCAAAAACGGCTTAAAATTTATTATTCTTACTGAAAAAGATATTGGTTAAATTTCTTCTTCAGTTTCTTTATATTGTTCTTTACCGGTGGGATTAAAGGCAATCAATGTTTCTTCAGAAGGCATTTTCGGAGTTACTAATACTCGATAAGAATGCCTGTTTGCTCCGGAAGGGCTCATTTCATCAAAATTAAAAGTAATAATATCAGGATATTTCTTTAACGCAGAAACATTAGAAATATCTTTAAATTTGATATTTTGAGCTGAACCTTTTCGTCCATATCCTAAGGCTTTTTCTCCACGGTTAAATGTTTTAATTTGGCGAGGAATAAAACTATTATTAATAGGTTCGGTAATTTTAATCGGAGGAACTCGAGTACCGGATCCAATTTGATCAGTATCAACAACAGTAATATAAAAGCCGGGGTTTAACTTCATCCATTTTCTTAATTGATCTACGGAAGCCCTTCTCCATTCAGATCCTTTGTTAAAAATTTTAGCTAAACTGCCATACTTGTTATCATTATACCTTAATAAATCCTTAGCCTCTTCTCTGGCTGAAGCTCTTCGTTCTTTATCTGCAAGCTTCTTTTCCCATTCGTCCCACTTTGCGGGATCATCAAAAACTCCTTCATTAAAAATTTCTAAAGCGATTTGAGATAAATCAGTCATGAAAGATATTTAAGGAATGAAATTTAATTAAAAATCTTTGCAAAAAGCGCTAATCTTTTAAAAATTAGTTGTTCATACGTAAATAAGTTTAATTATTAATAAAGTATGGTTTCAACAACCCCTTATAAATTAATTTGTGAAATGCCCGATCCTTCCCGAATGGATCCTTTACAAATATTATATGAAGAAGAAAGTCTTCACAAAGAACGGGCTTTATATTTGACTGGTCCTTATCTTGGTTCTGAAATTATTAATAGAAATAATCGTTTATATCCAGCTGAAGAACTTCGCCGCGAAGTTAATCGCTATACCGAAGAAAAGATTAAATTTGGGCGTGCACTTGGAGAATTAAATCACCCCGAATCTGCTTCAGTTGATCTTGGAGCCGCTTGCCATTTGGTTGTTGAATTAAAGGAAGATAATAATGTTTGGTACGGCAAGTCTAAAGTTTTAGTTGGTACGCCCAAAGGTGATCTTTTAAAATCTCTTCTTAATAATGGCGTTCAAGTTGGCATGTCTTCCCGCTGCCTTGGCCAGCTGACGGAAACATCTGAAGGTTATTCAAGAGTTTCAAATTTGCGTATGGTCGCCATAGATGCGGTTTCGGATCCAAGTTTTTCAAGCGCTTATGTAGACGGTATTTTAGAGTCTGCCCAGTTTGTTTGTGAATCTGACGGTTCTATTCGAATGGAAAAACTTTACGATGATACTAGTAAGAAATTTACGAATCTTCCAATTGGAGACCGAAACGACTATATTAAACGATCAGTGATTGACTTCCTTAAGAGCTTTAACGAAATTACTACAAATCGTAAATAACCTTATGTCTAAGAAAACAAAGAAAGTAAAACAATTAGATAAAGATTGCTTATCTTTTGTACAGGCAATTTTAGAAGAAGACGCCAAATCTGCCGCTTCTGTACTAAAAACCATCGTTAAGAAAAATATCGCCAAGAAGCTTAAAAAGGCTGAACGCGAAACCGACTTATTTTAATAATAGAATATGAAAATCCCCGAAAGTTTAAAAAATGTTTTATCGGAAGCCGATCTTGCCGATATTAAAAAAGAATTTGACAAGCAGGTTCAAATTCAAGTAGAATCTGCACTTCATCAATATGACGATGAAGCTGAAAAGCGAATTTTAGAACTCGTCAAGCAGATTGATGAAAACCATAAGGTAAAGTTGGTTAATCTTCTTAAGAAGAAAGATGCAAAGGATAAGGCTTTGCTTGAATCAATTAAAGCCAAATATACTGAAGCTCTTCGAACAGATGCTGAAAAGTTCAAAGCTTCCCTTGCCAAAAATATCGAACGATTCATTGAATCTAAAATTGGCAATATTGTAGATTATTCTATTATCAAAGAGGCTGCCCTTAATAATACGGCCCGCATTGTTCTTGAAGGCCTTCGCACTCAGCTTGGTGTTGATTCCGCTTTGATGAAGGAATCTATTTCCGGCCCAATTCTTGAAGCTCGTGAAAAAATGACTAAAGCTCTTTCTTATATTAAAAAGCTTAAAGAAGAAAACCAGCGGCTTGAAGAATCTCTTTATAATTCCGAGGCTAATCTTTTGATTGAATCCAGGACTGCCAAGCTGCCGGAAGCTGAAGCTTCTCATATGAAACGCATGCTTTATGGCAAGGATATTAAGTTCATTAATGAAAATTTCAATTATATTTTAGATCTTTATAGGCAAGGTCAAGAAAAGAAACGTACTGTTCTTAAGGAAGAAGCCTTAAAGGTACGAGATAAGAAAAAGCTTCCTACCGAACCTCGTCGCACAAAAGATCTGATGACAGAAAACTCTTCTAATAACTCCGGTTTCTCTCTTATTGATGAAATTGCTGCCGAAATGGCATCTTCTGATTATTAAGAGTTGCTTTAAAAACCTAAATATCAATTGTTATTAGAGTATAACCAAAGAAATTAACTATACAATTTTCAAGCATCAGTTAATTTAATCTTACGGACAAGAATTCCGTCTCCTCAAAAATCGCTTGATATTCAAGCAAAAAACAAAGATAAATTAATATAACTTTTATGAAAAAGACTCAACAAGTACAAACTCAGTCTGTTGGCGCTGCTGTTCAGCAGAACAAGCAGTTCTATCAGAACTGTGTGAATAAGTGGAAGAAGCTGCTCGTTTCTGAACACGTTGCTCCTATTGAAAATAAGCATACGCGTGCCGTTACGGCTGTTCTTCTTGAAAACCAGGCCAACGCCCTGATGGAAGACATGAATCCGAACAGCTCCAGCATTTGGGGTGCCAACGCTTCTTTTGGTGGTGCAATTACTCAAGGCGATACCTATGCGAAGGGCGACAATCGTTTACCGAAGATTCTTCTTCCGATGATTCGTCGTACATTCCCAGAACTTATTTCTAATGAAGTTGTCGGTGTCCAGCCGATGTCCGGACCTGTTTCCCTTGCGTTTGCTATTCGTTATCGCTATGACCAAGGGCCTCTTCATGAAGCTCGTTCTTCCGGTACGCTGACTAATCCGCCTACGACTGGACCTCAATACGGTGTGAATACTTTCCGTGCCGAAAACACTGCCAATCCTCCGGCTCCTACGGATATGAAGCAGCTTGAAGCTACGGTTAAGTCCCCTGGAACTGAAATGGGTTATAACTACCTCGACACTTCCTTTACTGGTCGTCGTAACAACCTCTTTAACCGTACGATCAATAAAGAAACAGGTGCTCCTTATACCGATGCTGATATTGTAACCACTTGGAATGCTTCTGATGCTGGTGCTACCTATCAGATTAAGGCTGTTGCCGACCTTGTGATTATCTCCGGAGCTACTCCTGGTGTTGAATTCACATTGTCCGACGGTACAACCAAGTATACAATTTCTGACATTGATGAAGGTGCGAAAGTAATTGCGGCTGCGAATGCTCTCTTTAAGGCTACCCACATTGCCGGTGGTAAGTTTACGTTCTCTGACCAGGACCTTGGTACTGCCGCTCTCTTGGGTGACTATGAAGCTACTGGCCGTATTCCTCGCACGAAGTTTACCTTCGAGAAGAAAGCTGTTGAAGCTGGTACCCGTCGTATCGGTACTTCCTGGACGCTTGAACTCGAACAGGATATTCGTAACATGAATGGTATCGACATCGAACAGGAAGTTACTTCCATGATGTCCTACGAACTTCAGGCCGAAATTGACCGTGAAATGATCGTTCGTATGCTCTACGCCGCTCTTTCTGCTAATGAATATTCCTATTGGGATGGCTCTAAGGCTGATGCTCGTTGGATGGGTGAACGTGACCGTGCGTTTTATCAGTTCATCATTCAGATGGCTAACCGTATGGCTGTTCGTAACCGTCGTGGCCCAGCTAACTTCATTATCGCTACTCCGGATGTCTGCTCCTTATTGGAAACGCTTCCTCAGTATGCCATTATGGAAGTTAACGGTACGATCTCTACGGATAGTTCCGGTATTGCTAAGGTTGGTACAATTGGTAATGGCCGATTCACTGTCTTCCGTGATACCCGTACGCCTGTTCAGAATAATTCCTGGATGAATAATTCCTGGGATAATCAAGGACAGTATACCATTGGTGGAGAAGCTCGTACTCAGGGTATTCCGGACTTTGCTCTACTTGGCTATAAGGGTAGCGAATACTGGGACGCAGGCATTCTGTTTTGTCCATACATCCCAATACTCCTGCAAAGGGTTGTGGATCCTGTGTCGTTTGAACCTCAGGTTGGTTTAATGACCCGATATGGTGTTGTTGATAATCTTTTTGGCGCCAATCTCTATTATCATGTCGTATTAATCGATACGCTCGGAAATAGCTTGCCGCCGTCTGGCGCTCCTGCCAATAACTGGCCTGGAACATTCCCGAATGGTTCCGCTCTTACTGATGTTCGTCAGCAAGGTGGTTATCCGGTTCAGGTTACCAACACTCCTGAAAATCCGGTTAATACGAAGCCTATTGCTTAATAGGTTAAGCTAACCAAAACTTTAAAAATCCCGATGAGAATTGATCTCATCGGGATTTTTATTTTATACCTGTCCAAACCACCTATTATTTTTCAGACATTTATTAAATTAAAAAAAAAAGAATTTAATTTTAATTTATAAAATGCCAAAGAAGCTTTCGCAAGAAGAATTTATTGAACGATGTAAAAAGAAACATAATAATTATTACAGTTATGATAAAACAGTTTATACTGGTATGAGCAATGATGACTATATTATTGTAACTTGCCCTATTCATGGTGACTTTAAACAACTGGCTGCCGGACATATACGAGGAAAAGGCTGTAAAGATTGTGCCGGAACCATCACCAAAACTACTGAACAATTTATCATAGACGCCAAAAAAGTTCATGGGGATGAATATGATTATTCTAAATCAAAATATATTAATGCAATGACTTATATAGAAATCATTTGTCAAAAACATGGTTCATTCTGGCAAAAACCTAATACTCATTTAATCGGCAAAGGATGTTTTGAATGCTATGGCTCTAAAATGCTAACGCAAGAAGATTTTATTAATCGTTGCATTAAAAAACATAATGGGTTTTATATCTATGATAAAACAGTTTATACAGGTTGTAATTATACAATTACCATTACTTGTCCTGTCCATGGCGATTTTCAACAAAAAGCAGGAGCCCATTTATACGGACAAGGATGCAGTCAATGTGCTCATTTAATTTCTACTCAAGAACTTGAACTTAGAGAATTTCTCGGAACAATTTATGAAAATGAAATGATTTTTAATTCAAGAGCTTTTATTAAGCCCAAAGAATTAGACATTTACCTTCCTGATATAAAAACTGCCTTTGAATATAATGGGAATTATTGGCATGCTCTATATGAAGAAAATGATCCAGGGTACCATGACTATAAAAGGCAACTTTGTAAAAATGCCGGAATTACTTTAATTGAAGTATGGGGAAATGACTGGACTGAATTTAATAAAGAAACCAAAAATGAAATTAAAGATTTTTTCTCAGCAAAAAGGTTAAAAGAGTATAAGCATATAAGCATATACAATCCAGAAAAATTTTAGAAAATACACGTGAATTCATTGATAAGAAGGAACTAGATATTTATCTTCCTGAATTAAAATTAGCTTTTGAATATGATGGAAAATATTGGCATCAATTAAAAGAAGAAAAAGAACCAGGCTATCATGATTTAAAAGATTCATTAGTTAAAGAAAAGAATATTAATTTAATTCATATCAAGGAAGAAGATTGGACCAAAAACCAAGATGAAACAAAATTAAAAAATTAAAGAAACAATAAAAACATTAGAAAATAATGAAGCCTTCAAAAAGAAAACGTAGAATCCAGGCAATTAAAGCTCGTCTCAAAGAATACTATCATTTAAAAGAGATGAATAATTATTTTAAGAGAAATTTTATTGAATTAACAAGACATCCAGCAGATTATTCTCTTTTTATGGATAATAAATCTATTGATCGAGCAATTGAAACTTTAAAATCAATCATGAAAAATAATGGCTAAATTAACAAGAAAGCAAATATTGCCCATAATTTCAAATATAACTATGATACGTTTTTATTAACAAATATTAAACTTTATCAAGAATTATAATAAAATTTATTTTTCTTCTTATTATAAGAACTAGGTTAAATACTTATAATAAATGATAGTTCAAAGAACAGAGATACATATAATCAAAGAATCCAATCCTGTCTACAATTGGATTTTAGAGGAATGTCTTCGTTCAAGAAATCTTTATAACAGAGTATTATATGTTTACCGTCAAGCCTTTACAGGGAAACACGATAATATTCCTGAGTTTAAAGATATAATAAATCATGATAAATTCATCGCTTCTTTTGCTCTTGTAAACAGACTAAATGAAATAAAAGATATTGATTTTTGCTCAATGATGAAGAAAAATGGAGCACAACAAATTGTGTTTCAAGTGGATAGAACAATGAAATCTTGGTTTGCTGCTCTTAAATCTTATAAGAGAGACTCGTCTAAATTCAGAGGTAGACCAAGAATTCCGTCTTATAAAAAGAAAGATGAGTTAAATTGTTTAACTTACACTACTGCTGACGCTAAATTACAAAAAGATGGAACTATTAACCTTAGACGCGATATTAAACTGCCGATTCATACAAATCTCTCCTCTTTCCAACAAGTTCGTTTAATACCTAAAACTGGTTATATTCAAGTAGAAATCATTTACAATAAAGATATAAATGAAAATCACTTGGATCAAGCCAGAGCTATAGGAATTGATTTAGGATTGAATAATTTAATGGCTATAACTTCAAACATTGGTAATATATCTAACCTTGTTAATGGTAGACCATTAAAATCTATAAATCAATACTATAACAAACATAAGGCTCATTTAATGAGTTTATTATTAAAAGGTAAATTGAAGAGTTCTAAGAGACTTAGACGATTGGAAATGAAGAGAATGATGAAAATCAAGGATTATCTTCATAAAACTTCAAGGAGAATCGTTGAACTAATGGAACAGAATAATATAGGAACTTGTTTTATTGGTTATAATAAAGGATGGAAACAAGAAATTAATATTAGGAAGAAAAATAATCAAAACTTTGTTTCTATTCCTTATTCATTACTAATAAACATGTTAAAATATAAGATAGAGGAAAAAGGAGGTCATTTAATTGAATTAAACGAGGCTTATACATCTAAATGCTCTTTCTTGGATAATGAAGAAGTCTGTAAACATGAAACTTATAAAGGAAAGAGAATAAAAAGAGGTTTATACCTGAGCAATAAAAAGAAAGTAATTAATGCTGATATAAATGGGTCATTGAATATTCTTAAACGAGGAATGAAATTTGATTTTGATTTTAAGGATTGTTTCTTTAGACCAGAAAAAATAGATATACAAAAGAAACTCTTGAATTTTGCTTAATAAAATAAAGAGTAGAGGCTATAATGGTGTAGCCAATTATTAAACATAATAAACTAATTTTAATAATTTTTAATAAAATTAGAAACCATGACAATTTGCTCATTTAATAGTAACTTTTTCAAATTCAAACCTGATTTTGATCTCGGATTCAAATATGATTTTGAACTCGAATTCGAATTTTAAATTATTCATTAAAACAATTTAACCTTAAAAAAGGCTTAGGCAGATTAGTTTCTGCCTAAGCCTTTTTATTTTAAGCGCAGTCTAATCATCTGCTTATCTAAAGTAATTTAAAAATTCATATTATGCAAAAAGATGTTACACAAGGCAAAAGTTATTGCCTCACTGTTTATTCAGTACCATGTAAAGTTACTGCAATTGGTAAAAATAATATAGAATATACTCTATTAAATGTTTCTGAAACCGGACAATATTTGTTTATTGCTCCTACATAGAAAGTTAATATTTCTCAAGATGATGCATCTATTGTTGAAACTTTTAATTTAGCCGGAACCGGTAAAGTTGGCGGATCTGGTTCCGGCTCTGACCCGACTTATGGATTATTAAAAATTATATTTGTCGATGCTCTTCCTCCTATTTCTGAAGCAAAGGAAAATACATTATATTTTGTTCCTAAAGATGGTGCAGCCCCTGATAATTATGATGAATATATTTTTGACCCTGTTAATCAACAATTTGAATTAGTAGGTCAAAGTGCTATCGATACATCTGATTTTGCAAAACTTTCCTCTACAAATATCTTCTTAGCTCCTAATACTTTTGATGAAATTATTACTTTTAAAAAGGGCTTAAAAGTTTCAGAATCTGGACCTGTAATTACATCGAATGATACCACTCTCAATTTACCAAACACTAGTACGCCTTTATTAAAGGCACAAAGTCTAATTTTAAATGGAGTAAGTACATTTAATAATGAAATAAGAGTTCTTACTATAGCTGGTTTAACTCCAACACCAATTAAGGTAACTAGTGCTGTTAATTTTACTTCAAATTCCGATACAAATTTTAGTGGAAATATTAATACTCCTAATATTAATGTTACTGACCTTATTACCATACCATCTGGTAAAATCCAAACAAATGATTTAGGGGAGTTTATCATTGGACAAAATATTGAGACTCCTACTATTGCTAATAATGGAGCTTTTCAATTTGAAGGTCGTCCCCTTTTAGATAAAGGGGGTTTTGTCCTAGTAGTTAGAAAGGTTAAAAATGGAGTTTGGACCAAAACCCCAATAATTCCAGCTAATTTATGGAACTTTTCCTATAGCACTGATGCTGAATTACAGGTTAGAATTCCAACTAAAGATCTTCAGGCAGCTAATAAACTTTATGTAGATACTTCTATATCTACAATTTCACAATTTGATTCTTCTAGCGACCAAATTATTTCCGGTACTTGGGAATTTTCTAAACCTTTAAAAATTGCAGAAGCACAGCTTGCAAATGAAGCCGTGAGTAAAGGCTATGTTGATACTAATTTAAGCTCTAAAGTTAACCTGACAGATGTTTATACTAAAACTGAAATAGACGATAACTATGCGACTAAAACTGAAGTAGCCGATATTAAAGTAACTGCCAATGCTGCTGCTGAACGGGCGGAATCCGCTGCTCAAGAAGCCTCAAATGCCAGGAACGATGCTCAGAATGCCAAAAAAGAAGCGGAAAAATCAGCAGAAAGTGCCGCGACCTCCGCCACCAGCGCGGCCAACTCCGCGACGGCGGCGGCTAACGCCCTGGCGGCCATCCCTCAAGTGGACGCATCAGGCAACATGACGATTCCCGGAGGTCTGACTGCGAACGGCACCGTCAATGCCAACGGCGGCGTCAACATCCCGCTGGCCGTGGGAGCGCCGACGGATACGGCAGCGGTCAACCGCCTGCATGCCGCAGGCTTGGCCGGAGTGACGGACATTTTTTCCCAGCACGCCTACCTCAACACGGGCAGCATTACGGCGACAGGGACGGCGGCAACTACCGCTCTCATTCCCGGCCAGTATGCGCAGGTTAAAGTGCCTGCCGGGACTCACAGCACGATTGTCTTTCCCTTCACAGGGCCTAACGGTCAACATAATTATTCCAACTTTGCGGGATTCTCCATTCCGTGGCGCATACTCGGCGCAGGCAAAATTACCATAGGCATCGGACGAGGCAGCAAAACGACAAGATCTGATTTAACCCAGGGATCGTACAGTATTATCCCTGGCAATAATCTGGCCCACAACAGCGGCGAAATTCTGGACATCACATTTGATAATGTACGGGATGCGACCCGCGGGGGCTACGTGGTCAAGGTGCGTGAGATTTACGCTCTTTCCGCGGCGGCAGGGTGGAGGGTGAAAACTACTACAAGTTTTGTGCCCGCGACGCATAACGAGCCTATACCTTCAATCGTTAATAAAATTATCTATCATCAACGAACCCAGTACAAATTCGAGAGCGAATATATTTCGTACGGCAGCCTCTATTTGCTGACGGGCGGAGGGCAGACGGTGCAGCTGCATAAAATCGCGGTGGTGCGCGGCGTTAATGCCTTTGAAACGGGCTTAGGGATTAGTTCGATAGTTACTGATTTGCCGGGGAGCGCGAGCGGGGATGTGTACATGCAGGTGGGGTCTGCGGTGCGCACCCTCTACCAGCCCGGCAACATCAATCCCGTTTATTACGCGCTGGAAGCATTGGCAAGAAACGATATTGAAGCCGAAGAAACGGCTGATTTTGTGGACATTAACATACCTCTCTAATGATGAACGACGCAGAAATACAAATTCAGTTCCCGCAGCCCGGCAACTGGCAGGAATTCACTCTGACAGCTGTCTATCAGGACGCGGACGGGTACACCCGCATAGACCGCTATACGCAGGACGAAATTCCGGCGAACCAGACCCCGGCCATGGCCGCCGTCGTTGCCGCTCTGGTGGAACTGGGCGAGGACTGGCAAGCCGTCCAGGTATGGGCAAGGCTGGGAAAAAATGCCCTGACCCTTGCGGAAGACGGCACCTATACAATGATTGATGCGGTGTCTTTGACCGTTGAGGCCGTCCATGCGGAGACCAAAGGCCGCAGGATTTTTACAGCCGCGGACTACCCGGCTTTTATCTTGGACGACCCCGCCGCCGTGGACTTTTTCAAGCACTTCACTACCCTCAATCAATAACAACCATAATCATATGACTACTAGTAATAAATGCAATCACGCCTTGGAAATTGCCGAGGATATGTATAACGCCTATGCCGACGGCAAGGACCGCTACAAGCACCAGCCGATGGTGAAATACGCCGACCTGCCGGACGACGATAAAGCCGGCTGGCTGAACGTAGCAGAACAGGCCCTCCCCATCATCGGCAATCACGCCTTGGGAGACATCCGCGACTATCTCGGCGTTAAGGCTTCCGGCGCGTCCACTTGGTGGAAAAGGTTCTGCTGGGCTTGGCCTACGCCGCTGTTGGTGCTCTTGGTTTTTCCCTGTTCCAGGGCTGCGGCCATTCCGTGGACGTGACGCCGGAAAAGACGGTGGTATGCAAAGACGGCTCCTGCCTAGTGCTGGAACCGGGGCATATCTCCTACAGTCAGGCCCAGCCGGAAACGGATGTTCCGCCCGTCGTTCAATCCCTGAAAAAGTGAAGCCATGACCGGATCTGTTGTCAACGCGGGCCTGCTGGGGGCTAATGCCCTGTCCGTGATTGCGTCCGTCACGTCAGGCAACCCGTTTTTGGAGTACATCCAGAACGGGGCGAGCGTGGCCGCGATCATGGGAATTTTTCTGTGGCGGGAAATGAAACGGGCGGAACGTTATGAGCGGCTCTATGACGAGGAACGCAAAAAACGCATTGATGCGGAAAATAAGTGTTCCGGCTGTGAGTTCGTCCACAAGGCGCATGAAGAATTTCTGGACAACAGGGACTAGTTCCAACTGTAAAGTTTTTCTTACCAGTTCCCTTTATCTAATTATTAATTTAAATAAAGGTAATTATGGCTTTACCTCCAACATTTAAAGTAGATATTTTTTCCGATGTGGGTTGGAAAACAAATCAATTTGCATTAATTGCCGAAGCTTCAACTTATGATGAAATGAAAGTTGCAATTACAAATAACGTGAAAGGAAAAAAGACAGTCGATGAAACTCCTAAACCGGCTAGTCTTTCTCTTCGAGTACATTGTTATGACGGTGTTGCAACCTTTGATTTCGATCAAACTGATGAGGGAGCATTCACTTTAAAATTTTCTGTTTGGGCTGAAATCGGTTTTCAAGCAGAAATTGCAACTTTAATTAATTCTTAAGATGTCAGTTTCTGAAGATGAGTTATTGGGTAAATTTATCGATCGCTACATGAAAAAAGCGATCGATAATTTAATTTTTAAACTAGAATCCAAGTATAATGTTGAATTAAGTGAAAGTTCAACTTTAGAAGTTGTATTATTAAGTTCCGATTTTATTAATCGAATTTCTCAAGTAATTGAAAGTGAACAATTAAGAGAACCTGAAGCATTTGAGAATGAACCAAATGACCAATCTGGAAATTATCGATATAAAAAATACTAATAAATATTAATTAATGAATACTAATGGTTTAAGATTAGATGAACGCGGCCGAGTCATTCTTTGCGGAGATAAGATTTGCTGCGCTAATTTAGAAAGATGTGGAGACGGCAGGTATAAACTTACCGATGACGATGGTAATTTCTGCTATATTACTGCTCAAGAAGCTGCATTGATAGAAGCTGGAATTAGGGCTTGTAATAATCAACCCGTGGTTAAAGAACAACTTATTTTAGGTTAATATGTATTACGGTATTGATGGCCTTAGTGAAATTGTAGAAGAGATGCTTGATAATGAGACATCTCAGATGAGTGACACTGAATCTTTAGTTTATAATTTCATTCAAAATCCTTATATAAGTCGTTTAGTTCGAAGAGGAGATGGAGTTGAAATCAGTAAATCTCCTGTTCAGGGAACTAATGTTGAAATGATTTTTAGATCTTTAAATTCCGACGGTAAAACAAAAATTAAGAAACGGGATATTGAGTATGCAGTTCTTGGCTTATTGGCCGATGACAAAATCAAATTTGCTCGTATGAATGGCGGATTCTTTTTGATTCCTCGAGAATAATGACTGAATTTTTTGCAGCATTAGGTATAGCCTTAATTATTAAACAAGGACGAATCTTCAAAGAAGTTCGTTCTTTTTTAATTTCTAAATTTCCGATATTTCAAGATTTCTTTTCTTGCTTAATGTGTATTGGATTTTGGACTGGCTTATTTGTTGGAATCATTAATGAAAAGCCTTTAATAGATTTAATACTATTCAGCTTTTCTTGCTCATTTTTTGGGCTAATATTTCAAACAATTTTGACTTTTCTTGAAAAGATATTTTTAAAATACTTTAAAGATATTTCTTAGGATATAATAAAATGTGTTAGAAAATGCATCTGTATAAAAGGATGAACTTAAAAAAATAAAAATATTCATATAAAAGGTGAATATATTTAAGAAATCTGTTATAATGGTAAATGTGAGAGAAATGGCTGCACATTTTTTCACGGAAAATTTCAAATTAGATAGGAGGATATCAACATGGTTGCAGAAATCGTATGTGTGGGAACAGAACTTCTGCTGGGGGATATCGTAAACACGAATGCACAGCATATATCAAAAGAGCTTGCCCATATAGGAATTGATTTATACTACCAGACAGTGGTAGGAGATAATAAGGAACGCGTGTGGAATGTATTAGACACAGCTTTGAAGCGTTCAGACCTAATTCTGTCTCTTATACACATCTGACGCTGCCGACGATCGCATAAGTGTAGATC
>ERZ1026932.341-NODE-341-length-17024-cov-5.654134_pt1 | contig 17024 bp, 13 predicted proteins | sample MGYA00519570_ERZ1026932 | MGnify/ENA primary metagenome ERZ1026932 (study PRJEB26926, sample SAMN06164826) | human gut metagenome | biome: ENVO:00009003; feature: ENVO:2100002; material: ENVO:00002003 | host: Homo sapiens | place: USA | collected 2012 ... | reverse complement strand
GATCTAGTACGGTCTCGTGGGCTCGGAGATGTGTATAAGAGACAGATCATGCACAGGACAGTGTAGGATGTAATAAAATGATAGGGTGATAAACAATGATAATCAATTATGGAAAAGAACAATAACAACAATAAAATAAACCGCCGGGATTTCTTCAAACTCGCCGGCGCAGGAACACTCGCTTCGGCAACTGCATTGTACGGTTGCTCCGGCCAAAAGAACAGTTCGGACAGCGAATCGGCCGCATCAGGCGAGATACCTACCGACAAAATGGTCTACCGCACCAACCCTACAACAGGCGACCGCGTATCCATACTGGGTTACGGCTGCATGCGCTGGCCCACCCGGAAACGGGCAGACGGAAACGGCGATGAGGTGGATCAGGAAACCGTCAACGAACTGGTTGACTATGCCATTGCCCATGGCGTAAATTATTTCGATACGTCGCCCGTATATGTGCAGGGCTGGTCGGAGAAATCAACCGGCATAGCACTGAAACGCCATCCGCGTGAGAAATTCCTGATAGCCACCAAACTGTCAAACTTCTCCAACTACACCCGCGAAAACTCAATCGCCATGTATCGGAAATCATTTGAGGATTTGCAGGTGGACTACCTCGATTATTATCTGCTGCACTCCGTCGGCAACGGCGGTATCAAGACTTTCCGGGCGCGATACATCGACAACGGCATGATTGATTTTCTAATGGAAGAGCGTAAAGCCGGGCGTATCCGCAATCTGGGATTCTCATATCATGGAACGGTGGATGTCTTCGACGAAATATTGGCCATGCACGACCGGATACACTGGGATTTCGTACAGATACAGCTCAACTATGCAGACTGGAAACATGCTTCGGGCAACAACGTCAACGCCGAATATCTGTATGGAGAACTCGTAAAGCGCGGCATACCCTCCATCATCATGGAACCGCTATTGGGCGGACGTCTTTCCAAACTGAACGATCACTTGGTGGCACGTCTGAAACAGCACCGACCGCAAAGCAGTACGGCTTCCTGGGCTTTCCGCTTTGCCGGAACGTTCCCCAATGTGCTGACAGTACTGAGCGGCATGACGTATATGGAGCATTTGCAGGACAACCTCCGCACTTTCTCCCCTCTCGATCCTTGTACGGAAGCCGAAATGGCTCTGCTGGAAGATACGGCGCAGATGATGCTCGCCTACCCCACCATTCCATGCAACGACTGCAAATATTGCATGCCTTGCCCCTACGGACTGGACATCCCGGCCATTCTGCTGCACTACAACCGATGCGTCAATGAGGGCAATGTCCCCAAAAGCAGTCAGGACGAGCACTACCGCGAAGCCCGCCGGGCCTTCCTCATCGGCTATGACCGCAGCGTACCGAAACTTCGTCAGGCCAGCCATTGCACCGGATGCGACCAATGCACCCCGCACTGCCCGCAAAGCATCAATATTCCCAAGAAACTACGGGAAATAGACAGCTTTGTAGAAAAACTGAAACAGGAGACGTTGTAGTACAGATGAGAAAAAAAGCAATATTACTCCTTTCGGTATCCGGCATTTGGGCTATGACAGGATTGGCGCAAACGGCCAAAGACAGCACGCGCGTTGCCCGAAGCCTGACCATAGATGAAGTAGTAGTGACGGGAACAAGAAACGAGACGGACGTACGACATCTGCCGATGACCATCTCCGTAGTCAACCGCAAGGTGCTGGAACAGAGCTTCCAGCCCTCTGTCCTGCCCGTACTGACAGAACAAGTGCCCGGCCTGTTCACCACAAGCCGCGGCATCATGGGGTATGGCGTCTCTACCGGAGCAGCAGGCGGAATGAGTCTGCGCGGCATCGGCGGAAGCCCTACGGCTGGTCTGCTGGTACTGATTGACGGACATCCTCAATATATGGGACTAATGGGACACCCCATTGCCGATGCCTACCAGACGATGCTGACCGACCGGGTGGAAGTTCTTCGCGGCCCGGCTTCAGTGCTGTACGGCTCCAATGCAATGGGAGGCGTCATCAATATCGTGACCCGTAAGATGCAGGAAGACGGCATAAAGACCAATGCGCAAATCGGTTACGGCTCGTACAACACATTGCAGACGGAACTCTCCAACCGCATCAGAAAAGGGCGTTTCAACAGTATCGTTACCGGCTCGTACAACCGCACCGACGGGCATCGGGAGAACATGGAATTCGAGCAGTACGGCGGTTATGCCAAACTGGGATATGATTTCAATGCCGCTTGGAAAGTGTGGGGTGACGTAAACATCACCCGGTTCAAGGCATCCAATCCGGGCGAAACCGATAATCCATATATAGACAACGACTCCCGCATCACACGCGGCATGGCTTCATTCGCCCTCGAAAACCATTATGAAAAGAGTTCCGGCGCCCTGAGCTTCTTCTACAACTGGGGACGCCATAAAATCAATGACGGCTATCATCCCGGCGGAACACCGCAGGAATCCCACTTCAACTCTAAAGACAGGATGCTGGGCGTGTCATGGTATCAAAGCGCAACGCTCTTCGCCGGCAACCGCCTCACCGTAGGTTTCGACTATCAACACTTCGGCGGCAAGTCATGGAACAAAATGGTGGCTACCGGCGAACATATTCCGGGAGTAGACAAACAAATGGATGAGTTTGCCGGATACGTTGACTTTCGTCAGGATCTCGGCGACTGGTTGTCTCTCAATGCAGGTATCCGCGTGGACCACCACTCACATGTGGGTACGGAATGGATACCGCAAGGAGGACTCTCATTCCACCTGCCCGAACAGACGGAGATGAAAGCAATGGTGAGCAAGGGGTTCCGCAACCCCACCATTCGCGAGATGTATATGTTCCCGCCGCAAAACCCGGATTTAAGGGCGGAAAGCCTGATGAATTACGAATTGTCATTCTCACAGCGGGCATTGGACGGCGCTTTATTTTATGGCATAAATCTCTATTATATTGACGGAGACAACATGATTATGACCGTTCCCACCGACGGTAAACCCAAAAACATAAATACGGGTGAAATAGAGAATTGGGGCGTTGAAAGCAATATCAGCTACCGCATCACTTCTTGCTGGCAGATAAACGCCAATTACAGCTGGCTGCACATGGAGAATCCGGTGGTGGCCGCTCCCGGTCATAAACTCTATGCAGGGGCTGATTTCACACAAGGGCGTTGGAGGGTTTCGACGGGTCTGCAATATATAAAGGATCTATACACCAACGTGAACAAAGGCAAAGAGAGAAAAGAAAGTTTTGTTCTCTGGAACCTGCGTGCCAATTACCGTTTATGCCGGTATGCCGATATTTTCGTAAGAGGTGAAAACCTGTTGGCACAGCGCTACGAAATAAATGCCGGTTTTCCGATGCCCAAAGCGACTTTTATGGGCGGAGTGAATATCAACTTCTGACTAATTCGGACATTACTGTTGCCAAAACCGTATCTGTTTGAAATAATAGTTATAACTTTGTAAACATAAAAAATGGTTATTCTTTAAACTAAATGATTACTCTTTAAACTATAAGAATATGGAAACAAAAACTGTAAAACTCTATTCGCTGGATTACAGCAACGTAAAAACTTACTTGATAGCCGCATTGTTCATTGCAGGCAATATGGCATTACCCCAACTTTTCCACCTTATACCGCAAGGCGGCATAACATGGTTGCCCATTTATTTCTTCACCTTAATCGGCGCATATAAATTCGGCTGGAAAGTGGGATTGCTGACTGCAGTTCTTTCCCCGATAGCCAATTCATTATTGTTCGGAATGCCGCTTCCGGCAGTACTCCCCGCCATCTTGCTGAAGTCCGTATTGCTGGCAATAGCCGCCGGTTGGGCAGCACACCGTTTCAACCGCATTTCCCTCCCTATCTTATTGGCTGTTGTACTGTTCTATCAGATAGCAGGTACTTTAGGCGAATGGGCCATGGTTGGCAGCTTCTTCCAAGCTGTACAGGATTTCCGCATCGGCCTGCCGGAAATGGCAATGCAGATAGTAGGCGGATATGTATTGATCAGATACAGTGCATCTCTGTAATGCCACAAATACGTTTAATAGTTTAGATGTGTGGTGTGCATAAGATTCTGCATACATAAGTAATGAGAATATCAATTATGTATGCAGAATTTTTCTATTATAGAGTACAGAACATTTGAAACATTGGAAACAACACTCCTGTTGCCATAACAGCACATGTTTCGTTGTGATTTGCTCTCATTTTAACAATTCATAATTAAAGACCTTGTACCCGACAAATATGAGGTCCTCTAAATATTCCAATCGTTCTTTTTGATGGCTCTGCCATTGCCTTCCATGAAATATCTATTTCATTTATAGTCTTGTCTTTTACCCGTTACGGAAACGGACGATTATTTGAAGATACCAACGACTCATTTTATCCCTAAAGCCGCCGTAATTCTCGTATTTGCAGGCGGTTTTTATACTCCAAAAACGCATCCGCAAGAACCGGGATACGCTATGAGATAAGTTATCGAAAACTACCACATCCGTTACCCAGTTTTCCGAATAGAAATAAGGAGCCGCCCGTTTCAATTATATTCGTTCCATCTTGTACATTAGCAAAAAACAATTTACTCCTATAAATCAACAGATTACACAAACACAGATGTACATTGTACAAAAGAGAACACATCGAATATTATACCTAATTTTGCATCCAAAAACAGAATGACAGTTAATTCATTTCTATGACAAAATTAAAAAGAAGAATATTGTTGTACATACTGTCCGCCGGGAGTCTTGTTTCGTGGGCAAATGATACTCAGCCTACCGACACACTGACCGTAGAAATTTATTACCGACAGGGAATATCCCGGTTCGATTCCACATATCAGGATAACCGGAATCGTATGGGCAAGCTATTGGAGTTTCTTTACACACTGTCAGCCGACAGCACATATCGCTTAAACCGATTACACATCACATCTGGTGCTTCTCCCGAAGGGAATACCTCATTTAATAAAGTTTTATCGAAAAAAAGAACCAATGCCATCAGCGATTACCTCGGTTTACGACTGCCTGCCGAACAATCGGCTGTGGTTACGAAAACTCACAGAGGCATCGATTGGGCGACTCTGCAAGCCAAAGTAGAGTGTTCCGACATGCCTTATAAAGAAGAGGTGTTACAGATTCTGTATCATACGCCCGAATGGGTGGTGAAAAACGGCATCGTGGTTGACGGCAGGAAAAAGCAACTGATGACTCTCCGGCAAGGAAACTGCTGGCGCTACATGGAACAACATTTCTTCCCCGAACTGCGACACTCGCTGATAGAAGTGGAATATGTTTGCGAAACGCCACAAGAGGAAATCAAAGACGAGGGTGATACGGAAATCGTAACGGCAGAATGTACCACTCCTCCCTCCTACGCAACGGAAAAAGACAGTACCATCGTTTTAGAGACGGAGCCACAAGTGTGCTCTCCATTCTACATGGCTGTTAAAACTAATTTGCTTTACGATGCCCTTCTTGTACCAAATATCGGTGTAGAATTTTATGTGGCCAAAGGCTTCTCTGTGGGCGGAAACTGGATGTACGCATGGTGGAACCGCAACAGTCGTCACTACTACTGGCGTATCTACGGTGGCGAACTGGCTATACGGAAATACTTCAACCGGACAACCGAAGGTAGTCCGTTGAACGGGCACCATATCGGCATCTACGGACAAGTATTTACCTATGACTTCGAAACCGGAGGACACGGCTACATGGGCGGGAAACCGGGCGGTACGCTTTGGGAGAAAATGAATTACAGTGCTGGACTGGAATATGGCTACTCATTACCCATAACGCAACGGCTGAACCTCGATTTCGTGATCGGTGTGGGTTATTGGGGAGGAACGTATTACGAATATTTGCCTACGGATAATCACTATGTATGGCAGGCAACCAAACAACGCCGTTGGTTTGGTCCGACGAAAGCGGAAATGTCGCTGGTATGGTTGCTTGGCAATGGAAACTATAATGCAAAGAAAGGAGGAAAACGATGAAAATCACGCACATTCTTACCTTTATCACCATAATATTCCTAGTCACGGCGTGCGAGCACAAAGAATTGTGTTTCGCTCATGCTCACACAACAGAAATGCAAGTGATATTCAATTGGAAATATGCTCCCGAGGCTCATCCCGCAAGTATGCGCCTTTACCTTTTCCCAGAAACAGGGAAAGAGCCGCTGATCTATGAGTTCGGAAACCACATGGAAGGAAAGATAACTGTCTCTGTTGGGCGTTACCGCGCACTGTGTATGAACAACGATACGGAGTTTATCCTTTTCAGAAACACCGACCACTATGAAAGTATTAAAGCGTACCTGGCGGATGGAGCTTTCCCGCGTCCGGTTCCGCGTGCCGGAAATACTGGCGAGCAACGGGTAAAATTTACGCCTGACAAGCTGTGGAGCGACCGCATGGAAGAAGTGGAAGTAGTAGCTTCGGCAAAGGAACAGACGTTGACGCTGTATCCGAAAGCCATAGTATGCCATTACACGGTGGAAATCAAGAATGTAGAAAACCTGAAATACCTCACCGAGGGAGAACTGTTCGGCTCGCTTACCAATATGTCGGACGGCTTTATGCTGGGAACAAACCTGCCGACAGAGGAACTGGCTACTCTACCGTTCGACATGACATCCGACAGCAGGTCGACTGTAAACGCAGACTTCTACACTTTCGGTTATCCGGCCACATCGACCAACACTCAGTATCTTACTGTGTATGCCATACTGAACGACGGGAAGAAATACAGTTTTACGTATGATGTAACCGAGAAGATACACAACTCTCCCGACCCTGCCAATGTACACATCCTGCTTGACGGGCTTCCCCTCCCCAAACCCATAGACAACGGTGGAGGATTCAATCCTGACGTAGACGAATGGAGTACGGTAGAAATAGATATATCTATGTAATAAGTACATAATAAACTAACACCATTAATCACTAATTATAATTTATATGAAGAAAAACTTTATTTTAAGCATGGCAATTGCCTATACGATGTTGGCAGCTTGCTCCAACGACGAAATTGTGGATGTAAACACCGGAGGCACTATCTCTTTCCGCACACTGATTGACATCGCTACTCGTACTAATCAGGAAACTACCGCCTCTTTGTCTACTTTCAAAGTAACAGCCATTAAGGATGCCGGAACAGAATTTGCTACTACTGTAACAAAAAGTGGCAGTGAGTGGAACACTGCGGAAACTTACTATTGGCCGAACTATGCATTGAAATTCTACGCATACGCCAATGGTCCTGCTGCCGGAAAAGGTAGGGTTTCTATTACCAAAGATGCCAAAACGATTACTGATTTCACTCCAGCAGGCAACGTAACCGAACACAAAGACTTGCTGGTGGCTTACAATACCGGTACGAAAGATAATTATAACAGTAGTCCTGTACCTTTGACATTCAAGCACGCCTTGTCACAAATCGAGGTAAAAGCCAAGAATGAAAAGGCAAACTCCGTTAAAGTTGAGATTATCGGAGTAAAACTGGTAAACATGGCAACGAAAGCCACTCTTACTTTCCCGGAATCTACTCTCGATAATACCAAATTGCCAATCAATAACTGGAGTAATCAGACAGATTTGAACATTCCTTCAAAGGCTTATTACAGCAACGGAACGAAAGCTGTGGTGCTGAACTCTACCGAGTTTCAGTCTGTCATGTTTGGTGAAAACAATTTCATGGTTATCCCGCAACAGATTACTGCGTGGAACGCAGTAAAGAACGACCCCGATGCTGAAATCAACAAACAGGGTGCTTACCTTGCCGTTCTCTGCCGTATTTCTAATTTAAGCGAAGCCGGTGAAACATTGATTTATCCTGCTCCTACTGCCGATGACCCCAAAACCGGCAAGTATGCTTATTCAGCCGTGGCAATCAATACTAAGACTATTAATCAATGGGAACCGGGCAAAAAGTATGTTTATAACTTGACTTTCTGTTCTGACGGCGGTGGTGCCGGTAAAGTTGATCCAAATCCGGAAAATCCTGGCGGAAATTCGAATACCGATGAAACTCCCGGAACCGGTGGTGAGGACATTTTAGGAGGTCCTATCAAATTCAGCATTACGGTAGAAGACTGGGAAACTGTAGAAGTTCTGACAGACATGTAAAAACAACCTGAGCTTTAACTTTCCATTAACCTGAGCTTTAAATACTAAGAACGAAAAGGCAGAGGATAAAAATACCTTTGCCTTTTTTTATTCTTTCCTCCATAAAACCCTTTAAAAGGATAGATTGACATGAAAAACAGTCAAGGATGTACATTGTTTAAACAAATAATATCTCTGTAATTCAAGTATATAAGTCCATAAAAAGTACATTCAGAATCGTTTCCAAAACACTTCTTAAGACTTAACTTTGCGCAAAATAAAATATTAATATATGGCAAATCATAGACTTATACACCATCCAATCGCTCAAGGATTATTAGCAATATTCATTCTTACGACTTCTTGTACCGATGAAGTACAACAGCCTCGTTTGGAAAACCGTATCAGCTTTCATACGGAGATTCAAAACACTTGGATTTCTTTTGACCAAAACGAACGTAGAGCAGAGACACGCTCAACAGTATCTACCTTACAGTCGAACAGTGGAACCCCATTTTACCTGCATACACTTTATGCAGACAGTATAGCGTCTCCCTTCTCTTCCGACAGCGTTCCGGCTACCCGTTCTATTCCTGTCACCTCGAATAATATGTACGATGCGTTCGGCATATCTGCTTATGCGTATACCGGCAGTTGGAACAATACGCAGAAGCCGAATTACATGTATGATGTTACGGTTAGTAAAACAGGCAGTTCATGGCTTCCCGCTTCTACACATTATTGGCCCGGCAATGCTTATAAACTGAAATTCTTTGCCTATGCGCCTCAAAATAACAATGCCTATCAACTCTCCGGACAAATCGCTGGAACGCCGACTGTAACCTGTACGATTCCAGACAATGTAGCGGAGCAACAAGATTTACTGGTGGCAGCTTCGGAAGAAATCAACGGTGGAACCAATACGGCTGTTAATCTGAGGTTCCGCCATGCTTTGACGGCAGTAAAATTCGTATGCGGCAGCGATATGAAAGCAGGCACTGTAAAAAGCGTTACACTTAAAGGTATGAACTCGACAGGAGTTTATAACTTCGAAACTGACACGTGGAGTCATGTTAGCAATCCGAAAAACTTCTCGCAAACACTGAATCAACCGACTTCGGGAACTCCAAACACAGCAATCACCGCTCCGGAGCAAACTTTCATGATGATTCCGCAAACTTTGCCAGACAATGCAGTAATCGAAGTGGTATTCAACGATGGAGTAACTGACAACATCCTTACCGGACGTATCGGAAAAAGCGTATGGCAGATGGGAAAAACGGTAACTTACCAACTATCAAGTACCTCGATTAATTGGCAATACATACTGACAGTCTCCTCCGAAACCTTAAACTTTAATTATTTGGGTGGCACGCAATCGTACAGTGTTACCAGCTACCGAAAAAACAATCAGGGGATTATAGAGCCAGTGGAGTGGACCACCCAATACTCGACCAACAACGGAAAGACATGGAGTAGCACCAAACCCGGCTGGCTCACCGAGTTTACCTCAAGGGGAACGGGAAGCGAAACTGCCACTTCCTTTAACGCTGAAGTTACTCCACAAACCGGTGTATCCCAAAGTGTACATACGACAGCCCTTCGTGCAACAGCAGAGAAAGGTTCTAAAGCCGTTCCTTACAATCTGTCGAACAGTACGGGTGCGGCAGACGTGGAAAACACGGCAAACTGTTACGTCGTAAATGCACCGGGCACGTATTCTTTCCCTTTGGTATACGGCAATGCCATCAATAATGGACAGGTCAATTACGCGGCATACACGTCTAAGGCTTCCATACAGGGGACGTTGAACCCGTTCATTAATCATCTTGGCAATGGCATAACCGACCCTTATATCGCTAAAAATACAGATTGCGTCCCCGTAAAAGCCGAACTGGTTTGGCAGGATGCCCCTTCGCTGGTAACCGACATTAAGTATAATAGCGGAACCAACGGTGGTACGATTTCTTTCAAGGTAGACAAAGAAAATATCCGACAGGGAAACGCGCTTATAGCCATTAAAGATAGTCAAAACACAATTCTTTGGTCTTGGCACATTTGGATTACGGACGAGAATATATACCATACCATCAAGGTAACCAACCATCAAAATGTGTCCCACGACCTCATGCCTATTCATTTGGGCTGGTGCGAAGGAGAAGTCATCAATTATGCAGCCCGAAGCTGCCAGGTACAATTCATTGCCCACGGGCAAACGCGCCTTATTACTGTCAACCAAATGCGCTCAACTACTTCTACCCAAGGGAACTGTACTTTTTACGAATGGGGACGCAAAGACCCTTTGCGCCCATCCAGCGGTTATGCTTACAAAAATAAAACATGGTATAACGCAGCAGGAATTGCTTCAACAGCCAACCATGCAGTAGAGTCATTCCCGTTTGGCAACGAGTGTATCAAAAACTACATTCGCAAGCCCGATGTGATGCAAAAAGAAATCGGGGGAGACAATACGTACTTCAATTTATGGAATGCAGATAACAACACTAATAGCAACGTCTACAACGACAATCCGGTGACAAAAAACGTATACGACCCTTGCCCAGTGGGTTTCGCGATGCCACCAAGCAATACCTTTACAGGATTCACCACAACAGGGGAAAACGTCACCAATACTGTTGCTAAATATAACGGAGAATGGAATAGTAGCCTTCCAGGATGGAACTTCTATTGCGGACCAAACAAGACTGGAGGAACAATTTTCTTCCCTATGACGGGAGAACGAATATCATCAGGAGGACACCTATCGGCAGTAGGTTCGCTGGGACATACTTGGTCAGCAACGTCTACCCATTCTAACTATGCCCATAATCTTACTCTCTATACTAATTATTGGGTATGGCCATTAGACCGTTTCAGCAAAAGTGCAGGTCATGGCGTGCGTCCCTGTCTAGAATAAACGAATGGGGCAAATGCTCCATTCGGACAATAAAGAAAAGGGCTACGTTTTATCGTAGCTCCTTGGTCTTTACTTATCTGGATAACAGGATTCTGTGAGAATTGCTGATACCGTCAGTGCAAGACATTGCCAAGATTGCGAAAAAGATCAAAAACAAGACTGAAGAAATGTTGTGACAAACGGCTATTCGTTCGTCTATGAGTTTTGCCTAGTGTTTGTTATATTCAATTCGTCCATATTGCTTTTAATTAAATTTGGTATTGTATTAATAATCCAATTTCCGTAATTTTGTCAAAATGATAATCTTCATGATAGAAGTAACCTCTGAAAACGGAATTAGATTAACAGCCACGGAAAACAACAGAAAAGAAATCCGTCTGTTGATTATTGCCAATAATATATTATTTTCAGAAAATATTAAAGTGTTAATCACAGAATGAATTACCTTTGCGTAATAAATCATTTATATTGCAAATAACAATCAAAGCATCATTCACAAAAAACCATTTAATAGTAACATGCCCATCATAGAAATAACCTCCCTTTCACAGCCGGGGGTAGAAATCTTCAGTACACTCACCGAAGCACAGCTACGCAACCGTATCGAACCCTCCAAAGGCATCTTCATAGCAGAAAGTCCCAAAGTTATTTCTGTCGCTATGGATGCAGGCTACGAACCGTTAGCTCTTTTGTGCGAGCAGAAGCACATTACAGGCGATGCAGCCACCATTATTGAACGCAGTGGCAACATTCCCGTCTATACCGGAGAGAGGGAGTTGCTCTCCACTCTCACCGGATATACTCTTACACGCGGTGTCCTATGTGCCATGCGTCGTCCTAAGCCGCGCTGTATTGAAGAAGTATGCCGGAAAGCCCGCCGCATCGTAGTAGTGGACGGAGTGGTTGACACTACCAATATCGGGGCAATCTTCCGTTCGGCTGCTGCCCTCGGCATAGATGCCGTACTGCTCACTCCTACTTCCTGCGACCCGCTCAATCGTCGTGCAGTAAGAGTGTCTATGGGTTCGGTATTCCTCGTACCATGGACATGGCTGGACGGCCCTCTCGGCAAACTTAATGATTTAGGATTCCGTACTGCAGCTATGGCACTTACAGATGATTCTATCTCTATTGACGACCCTATCTTGGCAAACGAGCCAAAGCTGGCTATCGTAATGGGTACTGAAGGTGACGGGTTATCACACAAAACGATTGCCGAAGCCGATTATGTAGTCCGCATCCCCATGTCACATGGAGTCGATTCGCTCAATGTAGCTGCCGCTGCTGCCGTAGCTTTTTGGCAGCTCCGCTTCCCGTTATCGCAACCTTAATAACCCCTTCCAATCGGTTTTCGAAAAGGTGATACGCTTCTTCTGTATCCTCTAAAGAATACTACTCCCTATTCCTCGCATTCCACACCAGCAATGCCAACAATACAGACATCAATGCAGCCCCTATCCAGAACCAGTTGATATAAGTGAAGTCATAAACTTCAACACCGTTGACAACATGCTTATTACCCTCAATCAGTACGCCACTCATCACATCCTGCAAACCCGCACCGATATAACTCGCAATGCCAACCACACCCAAAGCTGCACCCGAAGCTGTGCGGGGAGCAATGTCAACAGCCATCAAGCCACCCAAAAAGCAAATCAGCACACCGATGCCAAGCCCGAAAAGCACCATGGACAAAGCATCCAGCCAAAAGTGTACACCGGGAACAAGCAGGAAGAGGCAGAGAGCCACCACATTCATCAGACCGAAAATCAATGCCGGAATATTACGGCGACCACCGAAAAACTTATCGGAGATAACACCCGAAAACATCGTACCGACAATACCGCAAACCGAACTGATGGAAATGATGAAACTCGCATCAAGCGTAGAATAACCCTTCTCCGCCTGCAGATAGAACACACCCCAACTATTCACCGCATATCGGCTGATATACATGAAAGCACTGCTGAAAGCAAGTATCCAGATAGCAGGATTCTTCAAGACTGACTTCTGGGCCCGGTTAAACTCCTCAGTTTCCAAAGCGTTCATTGCTTTTTTCGCCCGGGGGACGTTGACAGCCGGAAGACCTTTACTCTGCGGGCTATCATGGAAAAAACGCCAAATGACCAAAACTCCTATAAGACCCACAAGACCGGCACCCAGAAAACCATAGCGCCAGCCAAAGGCACTGACTACGGAAGCCACGATGATAAATGTCATCGCCTCCCCAATATTATGGCTGGCACTCCAAAAACCATAGAAAGAACCGCGCTCCTTGTCAGTAAACCAACGGGAAAGGCCGACAACGCAAGAAGCAGCGCCCATGGACTGGAACCAGCCGCTGATGCCCCAAAGAATGGCAAAAAGAATAAAGGAATGCACAAAACCGAGGAAAAGATTTACCAATGCAGTCACAAGCAACCCGGTGGACATGAAACGGTTGATATTACTCCGGTCGGCTAGAAAACCGTTTGTGAACTTGCCTACAGCGTAGGTAAAGAAAAGCACCGCACCGATAATGCCCAGTTCGGTTTCCGAAAAGATACCTTCCTCTACAATAGGCTTCTTCACCACATTCAGGCTCAGACGGCAGACATAATACATCCCATATCCCAAGGTTGCGGAAAGGAAGGTGGACCATTGCAACCGTTTCAAACTCCTTTGCTGCATGGACAAAGGCTCCCCGCTACAAGGTTTCGGCTGAGAAACCTTGTAAAAACTTATCAAATGTTTCAACATAATACTTTTTAGTTTAAATGTTCAGAAACCGGGGAACGGATGCCTTTCCGGTGCCGGGCAATAGATTTCCCGGCGCCGGAAGGGACGTTCCCCGGTGAGGAATGCCTCTTAGGCAAAGTACCGTTTCCCCAAGAACAAGGTACAACGGTTAGTTGTGTAATTTTTTCGCTCGCAAATAATCAAGCAACAGGGCAGGACGGTCGGTCTGAATCAGCTTCGCTCCCCGGCCGATGATCCAGCCCCAACTCTCATCAGGCTCATGCAGCTCTACGGCACGATCATCATCGTGACCCCCACAGAGTTCCGGCCAAAGGCTGTTGATGAAGATACGGGCACCGCTGGAACGAACTTTATCTATCAGACGCAGTACTTCAGGACCGTCGTTGTTGAACACCAACTCAAAAGCCTTAGGGCTCATGTGCGTGAGATAGCTATCTATGACTGCTTCCGCATCCGCTTTCTGCAAATTCACAACAGGCATGAAAATCATTTTGTCCAATACATCACCATTTTCAGACTTCACCTGCTCGTAAGGCAAACCGGCTTTCATCACACACTGCCCCACCGTACCTGTCTTTTCAAGAATTGCGTATGCTTCTTTAAAATAGTCATAGCCCTTGTCCACATTCACCATGATCTTACCTTTACATAAAGTCATAACCTCTTCAAAAGTAGGAATTTGATGGCGCGTTTTATGTCCCGCACCGCTTTTCAACCGGAATTGCCGAAGTTCTTCCAATGTATAATTTTCAGGTTTACCTTTCCCGGTAGTAGTGCGGTCAATCGTTTTATCATGCATCAAGATGAGATGCCCATCCTTTGTTTCCTTCAAATCTATTTCCACCATATCAACTCCCATATCAATGCAGTTTTGGATGGCTTGCAAAGAGTTTTCGGGAGCATTGCGCCAATCGGCACGATGAGAAACAACTAACACAGATTTATTAGCTACTTCATTAAATTCTTTTAAAATATGGTCTACGGTTTGTTGGGCAAATGCATAACCCATCCACACCGTACTAACGTAAATAAATAATAAAAATTTCTTCATAATCATAAAATTATTTCGTACAATCAAATGTGCCCAATTCTTTTCTAATTAAATGCTTAGAATCGCTGTCATTCAGTATATAAATACTGTATTGGGTTCCCCCAGGATACACACGAACAACAATGTGTCCTTGAGTAGATATCATCTTATCCGTCAAACTTCCTATAACTATTTTCGCAGCCGGATGTAAATTAGTAGACATCACATTCCTACTTTCTGGATAGATCTCTCTTGATAAAGTCCGGGCTAATACCGTATGATTAGGATGTAAAGCATCCCACGCAGACATTATTATATTCTGAGGTGATAAACGCATCAGAAAATGCTCATTTGTACCATCTTCATATCCATGATGATTTAAAACTGCAACTTCAACTTTACCAACAATATCAGAAACCGGAGACTCAATATCATGCCATAGCGGACGTCCAGGGCGTGGATAACCGGGAATATCCCCACCTGTATAATAGTCAAATAATCCATAAGTTAACTTAACTACACAACTATACATGTTTTCCCGAGGCATTTCTTCTTTTGTATAATGAATACGATTAGAAAACAATGTATCAATCTCATCATTTTTCAAAGCCAACATACCATTGGCATATACATTTTGGATATAAAAAGAAGGATAAGCCACTTTATTATATAGTAAACTAATTTGTTCATCAGTACCCACTTTAAAAGTTTGATGCTCCACTTTATTGCCTATAGATTTTATAAAACGGCAATAATTGGCATAACAAGAATCGGAAAAAGAAGGTGGAAAAAAATCTCCTCCTCTATCAACGATTATATGTGCAGGAAAATGTTGATAAACATCTGTTACTCCTGTTAAGTAATAATTTTTTTTCTCTTCTTTTACGCTAAACAAAGCACCTATATGATCAGAATGGTAATGAGTCAGCAAATAATAATCAATATACTTCTTACCATTTGGAATAAAAGAAGTAATATAATCCGCAATCCATTCACCTGTTCTTTTTAGATTATCTGGTTTGGGTGCAACAACCCTCACATTAGCTTTTACTTCTCCCGCATCAATCAATAAAGTTGTACCATCTGGAAGAACACAAAAAGTACAATCACCACGTCCTGTATTAATATGATGAATATCCAAATACCCCGCTTCCCATTTTTTCAAAGTTTGCCCAAAGGTAGTTATGGCGGCAAATACCGCCATAACCAATATACACCGCTTCATATTAATTATACCCCGGATTTTGAGGGAATGTCAGAGGATTATTAATTAAATCAACCTCTGTCTTCGGAAGCGGATATAAATAATCATCCTTCGTAATTGTAAATCCAACCTTAGCCATAGCATCTATTGCGGTATCTGTACGAATCAAGTCAAACCAACGATGTAGTTCAAAAGGAAATTCCAAACGCCTTTCCTCCAACACAGCCTTGCGAAAGCTATTTTGATCACTTAATTCTGTCGAAGTATATGTAACAGCTTTTGCACGTCCTCTAACCAAGTTTAAAGAACTCATTGCCTTGCTATCCTCTGTTCCATCGTAAGCAACCTCATTATGAGCTTCTGCACACATCAGTAAAACATCAGCCCATCTCAATAAAGGAAGATCAAAACCGACCTTTGCTGTTGTTGCATCAAATGTATCATAGTATTTAGCTATCACATTATTATTAGCATCCACCTTCTTATACTCAATCATATCGCGACGTTCATCCGTAGTGCCATAAGATGCTTTTAATTCACTGTAAATAACTGATTTATCCTTAAAATAGTCATTATACCCATGTCCCTCTCCAATAACGGATTTAGAATAACGGACAGCAAATAATATTTCTTTGTTCATTTCATTATTCACATTGAACACATCTGCAATATTATCCAATAAACCGTATTGTGAAGAATATGTCTGTATCAAATTATCCAACAATGCAACTGCATCCGACCACTTCTTCTCTGTCAGATATACTTTACCCAACAAAGCCTCTGCCGCTACGGAAGTTGCACGTCCTAAATCGTCACTACCATACGAAGGTTCCAACTTTTTAGCTGCATCCTTTAAATCATCTTCGATAACTTTATAAATATCTGCAATGGGAGTACGACCATAGTTTACTGCATCCACTGTTTTAATCGGTTCTAAAATAAGAGGAGCATCTCCCCATAAACGGACTATATCTGTCTCTTATACACATCTGACGCTGCCGACGATCGCATAAGTGTAGA
>ERZ1026932.309-NODE-309-length-17898-cov-12.618114_pt1 | contig 17898 bp, 9 predicted proteins | sample MGYA00519570_ERZ1026932 | MGnify/ENA primary metagenome ERZ1026932 (study PRJEB26926, sample SAMN06164826) | human gut metagenome | biome: ENVO:00009003; feature: ENVO:2100002; material: ENVO:00002003 | host: Homo sapiens | place: USA | collected 2012 ... | reverse complement strand
AGACTAAATACGAGAAGTTTTGATTGGGAAAATAATTGGTTTCATTAAGGGAAACTTTTGGTTTCAACGATATGAAACTGTCATTCCGGCCCGTTGGGAACCGGCAAGGGTATCTATATAAAACGACCGAAACAGATACTTTTCGAAGGAAAAGTATCTGTTTCGGCATAAAAACGTAGTGTTAACATAGGAAATAGGGGAATTATCCCCTATTTATTCTCTTGATTGCTGTTATGGAAACCGTTTTATTTGAGGAACGGGTTGCCGCTTTTGTCTTTGCTCACTACCCAGCGGAAAGCATTAACCAATAGCAGGTTCTGTGTACCGTCGATAAACTCTTCGTCACCATGCCCCATATTCAGGTAAATCATTCTGTAATTCTTGTTGGACCATACGATGGGGAAGTCGCCAAAATTCACTACATCCTTGATACCCAGTGGATAGTTCTTGGGAGATAGGGACAAGAGTACCTCTACGTCCTTGTTCTGGCGGGGGCTGGGAGTCCATTGGTACCATTCGCTGGCGGGAGCCACGAATGATGCAGGCAGATTCTTGGTAACGGGATGTTCTTCGTTGTCGACTTCGACCAATACCGGCTGGGGAGGCCAGTTGTTGCAATAGAACACCCCACCACCAAGAAACTTAACGAACCAGGGCCAATGCGTGTTTTTGTCGTTGTAGGCTGCTGCGTGGAAACCTACCCAACCGCCTCCGTTTTCCATGTATTGCTCAAAAGCATCGCGTTCGGCCTTGGTGTTGGGGGATGTGTTAAGCATGATAATGACATTGTATTCTTTCAGTTTCTCGTATGGGTATTTTGAAAAATCGGTAGTAATATCCAGAACAAAGCCGTCACCGTAATTGAGCTTCTTGAAGAAAGTGGTTGCTTGTTCTGCAAATTGTACGTGTGCTTCTTCCGCATGTTGCGTGTAATAAATCAAAGCCTTGAAGCGAGGAGCTTTGGCATAGTTTGCCGGATAACCTTCGGGGACTTGTGCGTACGTCAGCAGGGTGCAAGCCGTAAACAATAAAATAAACAGATGTTTCATAATTTGTAATTTATAATTTATAAGTTATTAATTCTCCATTATCTAATATTCCGCAATCAGAGACAGCCATTTGCCTGCCGAGGTAATCCATACCTCTTTATAACAGGCATTGTTGGTTTGCGGCCAATAGGGGACATCGTCGTTACCCAGGGTACGGATACCAACGGGCATCTCTCCTGTCATTTCTCCCGAAGAGAAGGTATTCAGTTGCGGATAGTTGTGTCCTTCTCCATAAATCAAGGATTGTCCGAAAGGATTCTTGCCTACGGTCCAGTACAACTGTTCCAGACCGATGTTGAGCAGTTCCTTGTCCTTCAGGAAGTTTCCGCAGATGGCGGCGGACTTTCCGTTGGAAAGATGGATGGCGGTATTGCCGTTGAAAATGTTGAACCACACGGGGAAACGTTTCATGTAGTGCTCTTTGTCCAGTTGTACTCCTCGTTTAATCTGTTCCGTGTACAGTTCCTTGGCATTGGCAGGGGGAAACAGATGGAGGGCGTAGAAGTTGGTGGTATCCTTATATTCCTCTGCATGGTAAACACCGCTTGGAATCATACCGTAGGGATGGGTATACTTCATCATTCCTTTCAGATACTCTCCATATAGTTGTATGGAATTCACCCATTTAGGATAATCGGGGTGCTCCTTCTGGGTTTCGCAAAGCATCACCATGGCCTGCATATAGACCTGCTCGCGCGACTGGTGTATGTAATGTACGATGGATTTGCGGGATTTGTCCCGGTAGAAGAATCCGCGTGTCCCGTCTTTGTCTTTCAGCGGTTCCGTGCGCTGGCAGTCGAGGGTGTAGCGGATGTATTCGGCGGCGATGTCCGCATAAGAAGGTTTTCCGGTCAGCTTGTATAATTGGCTTGCCGACCAGGAGATGGTAGCCATATACTGACTTTTCGAAGTGTTGTAACTGTGTTCGTAAGGCTGGACGAACTGGTCGAAGCTATCTTTTTTGAACTTCTCCATAGCAAAAGCGAAATCTTCTTCGGCCACGCGCAATAGGTATTCCTGCAGCATCGGGTCGTTGTCCAGCGTCATGGAGGCGTAAGCTTCGTATCCGGCATAGAGAAAGTTGTCAAATGCCATGTTCTGTACACGTACGGAAGATATGTCGTCCAATGTATTGAACACACCGTCTTGCCAGATAAGCAATCCCATGCTGCTGGCGCGGTAACCATCGCCGTAGCGGTTCTTTAGGATGAACTCTACTCCCCATTCCGCCTCTTCACGCAGGCGGGCGGCGAGGGCTGGGTTGATATTTCTTTGTTTATTATAGGCTTCGAGCAGAGCAAAGGTCACGTCTCCCGTCTGCAAGGTTTGCTGGGACAAGTCTCCTGCATCGTGCCATCCGCCGGAGTAGGAGATGCTGCGTCCGTCATGTCGGGACATGAGGTCTACGTGGCAGGTGGAATGCTTGCCGGGAACCGGATGTCCACAGCGCTGGCAGAAGATGAAGTTCAGCACTTTCCATTGTGAATCTTCCCAAAGTCTTTCTCCAATCCGGAAGGTGGGAGTTAGCGATGTTCCGACCTTCAGCTGATACTCTCCGGGATTATTGAAGGAGGTGAAATCAATAAGGCCAAATTCTCCGAGAGTGGTTTTCTCTTTTCGGATGTCTCCTTCGTAAGCTATTTCTCCGGTTGGGGTAAGCAGTTGGAAGCGCTTTCCGGCGTCTATGGTGAGGTTTGTGTTGATGAGGGCGGTTTTGGGGTGGTTGACGGCATAGCCGGTTGTCGAGTAGGAGATTTTTCCATCGGCAGGTATCCATCCGCTGACTTTCTCAGGGGCTTTCACCGTTTGCAGTTGTAGATTGTCCAGGTAGTAGATAGCTGAATCTCCTGTAGTCCGGTCTTTGCCTTTGAGGGCTGTGCTGAAGGTGATGGACATCACCTTGTCGCGCTGATACTCGTCTATTTCGAGGAAGCATTGGTTCCACTCCTTATTAATAAGGTTAATGAGGTGTGAACCCGAAGGCTGATTATATCCTTTCTTGGCAGGAGTATCTGCATTGCGAAACGTGAGGTTCATGTTGACGATGCGCGCGCCGTCGCAATCGGGATAGATGGAGAATACGATGCGGTTGTACTTCTCCAGATTGGCGCCGTCTAGATGATAGGTAACACTGCTGTTTCCGTAGGTGGCATAGTCTGGGTCGGAAGGAGAGCCGGTCGCCCTTTTCCCGGTGAATGTGGGGAATTGCAGTTTGATGCTGCCTTTGCCGGAAACGGTCTTTTCCGTACTGAAGGACATGCTTCCTGCGCCGGAATGACTCCATCCCTCTGTACCTGCCGAGCGGGTGAGAGGAGCGCTTTGCAAGACCTCCTTTTTCCATCCGTTGGTTTCGAAAGAGTTTTCAATATCCAGGGGGAGGGGTTGATGTATCAGTCCGCTTTCGTGGAGTTGTCGTTCCAGTTTGGGGTCTTGGGTCAGACGTGTCTGACCGTATGCGGCAATACTGCCGAGAGATAAAAGGTATAAAAATAATAATGTCTTTCTCATGTTGATGTCAACCTTTGGTTTCGGTTGCAATGTTAGCCATTATTAGGCAGAAGGAGGTTTGAAAACTGCCATAAAAGCTTTAAAAGCTATCCGAAGTAGAGGAAATATGAATTTCGGTAGATGTATAATCCCTATGATGTACGACTTATAATGCCAAAGAAAATACTAAAATCGTATTTTCATAACAGAAGAAAATTGTAACTTTGCGAAGTTATGTCACAATGTTAACCTATGATGCGTATCTTGATTTTAATAATAATGCTGTTGCCATGTTCGCTTGGTATGTATGCATCTGCAATAGATAGCCTTTTGTCTGTTCTGGATAAGACTATCGTAATGCGTAGACAATACGAGGAAGAAAAAGAACGGTATATTTCTTTGATAAAGGATGAGTTGAAGCAAGGGAGGCTTACTGACATGGAGCGTTATCTGATACAAAATCGTCTTTTTGCCGAATATAATTCTTATATTAGTGATTCTGCATTACATTATATAAATGAAAATATTCTTATTGCCACACGGCTAAATAATAGGCAATGGATAAATAGTTCTATATTAAATAAAGTACATATTCTAAATACTTCGGGCCTTTTTGTTGAAGCAATGGAATTGCTGAAATCGCTTCCTCGTAACACGTTGGAGGGTGAAAATATAGTGGACTATTATGTATGTTTTGAAAACCTATATCTCTATCAGGCAGAGTACGCCACTGATCGGAACTACGTGAACAATTATCTTCGGATAGCAAATTTGTATAGGGATTCTATAATCAGCCTAGTACCGGAAGATACTTATAGATATGTAGTCGTGCATGCACCTCAGCTCATTGACCAGGGAAAAAGTCAGGAGGCTATATGTTTATTGAAGAATTTTTTACCTCGGTTGAAATCCAATACGCGTGAGTATGCAGTAGCTACTTCAATTCTGGCTTTTGCTTATCATGTCGTGGGGAACAAGCAAAAAGAAATGGAAGCACGTATTAGCAGTGCCATTGCTGACATTAGGGCAGTGGTGAAAGAAAATTATTCTTTGTGCGCATTAGCGGAATTACTTTATGGAATGGGCGATTTGGAACGTGCTAATCACTATATCAAGATTAGTATGGAAGATGCTAATTATTATACTACTCGGTTGCGTAGTTCGCAGAATTCCAAGATGCTTCCGCTCATAGATCGTGCTTATCAGCAAGAAAAGGAAATACAGCAACAGCGGCAGAGAATGTTTATTACAGGCATATGTATCCTTTCTGTTTTCCTTCTATTGACAGTACTGTGTGTGCTATGGCAAATGAAAAAATTGTCTTATGCCCGTAAAAAAGTTGTTGCTGCCAATTCCCAATTGAGTATATTGAATAGTGAATTGAAGAAGCTGAACAAGTCTCAACATGAGGCTAATGAACGATTATTGCATACTAATCAGACTCTTACGGAAGCCAATCATATTAAGGAAGAGTATTTGGGACGTTTCCTCAGTTTAAGTTCCTCTTATATAAGTAAGATGGAAGAATATCGCCGCATATTGAACAAGCAGGCTGCTGCCGGTAAACTTGAGGAGTTATATCGTACATTGAAGTCCGACCGTTTCATAAATCAAGAGTTGAAAGAGTTCTATCACAATTTCGATGTATCTTTTCTTAAGATATTCCCTAACTTTGTAGAAGAATTTAATCGTTTGTTGCCAGTTGAAGAACAATTGCATCCTAAAAATGAAGAATTGCTTGTTACCGAACTGCGCATATTTGCACTGATTCGTTTAGGTATTACAGACAGTGCGCGTATTGCAGAATTTTTGCGTTATTCCATAACTACCATCTATACTTATCGTTCCAAGCTAAAAAACAAGTCTCTTTGTAAAGAGGACTTTGAAGAACGAGTGATGAAAATAACTTCTTTTTGATTTTATCCTCCTTTTGAGGCTTTCTTCTGCCTTAAAAAGTCTAGAAATGATTTAGAAATTAGTAGCAATAGCATTTTCGTAATGCGTTGTATTATAGTTGATTGCCTGTTGTAGGACTTTAGATTTTTATCTCAGCCCAAATCGTGCGTTTGTTTTGATAATACATTTGCATCAATCTATTTATTGTTTAACTAATTTCTAATAAGATGAAAAAGAAAAGTCTAAAGAGATGCCTTAAAAAGCGCATGATCCTTTTACTGGGTTTTCTTATGATGACTGGTGTTGCTGTTGCGCAACAACTTCAGGTACAAGGAAAGGTGACCGATGCAACGGGTGAAGGTCTTATCGGTGCAAGTGTATTGGTAAAGGGTACAACTTCGGGGGTGATAACTGACATTGACGGTAACTATGTGTTATTGAATGTCAATCCTGATGCAATACTTATTTTTTCTTATGTAGGTTACCAAACGCAGGAACTGAACGTATCCGGTAGAAACAAGATTGATGTTGTCTTGCATGATGACCAGCAGGTGTTGGAAGAAGTTGTAGTAGTGGGTTACGGTTCATTGAGTAAAAAAGAAGTTTCCAGTTCCATTGTACAAGTGGATAAGAAAAATTTTAATTTGGGGGCTATGAATAACCCGATGGAAATGGTATCGGGAAAAGTCGCGGGCTTGAATGTCAATACGCAGGCAGCTGCCAATCCTAACTCCAGTTCTTCATTACAAGTACGTGGTGCAACATCTGTTTCTGCAAGTAATAGTCCTTTGATTGTCATAGATGGTGTGGCAGGTGGCGATATCCGTAACATCGCTGCACAGGATATTGAATCTATTACGGTATTGAAAGATGCGGGTTCAGCTGCTATTTACGGAACGCGAGGTGCTAATGGTGTGATTTTAGTTACAACGAAACGTGGCTCGGGTGAAGCTGGAAAAACGGTAGTCACATATGACAGTTACATCGCTTTTAATGTAGCCAAGCCCTCTCCGGATATTCTGTCGGCTGATGAATTCCGTCGTTCGAGACGAGGTACAGACTATGGAGCCGACACTGACTGGTATGGACTGATTACTCGTGATGTAGCATACGACACAAACCAATATATATCTATTGATGGTAGCACAAAGAATGGTTTCTATGGTGCTTCCTTCAATTACAAAAGTGCCAATGGACTTGACATCGTGAGTGGTCGTGAAGAATTTGGAGGTCGTTTTTCTATGGAACAGCGTGTACTGGAGAATCGCTTACAATTCAACGGTTCGTTGAGTGCACGTCGTGTAAATGAAACCTGGGGAAATGATGGTTTCTTCGATAGGGCACTCACAATGAATCCTACAATGCCGGTATATAATGCAGACGGTTCGTATTATCAGCCTACTTCTCCTACGGGTGCAACCAATCCGGTTGCGGAGCTTGCTTTGAGAGATAACAACGGCCAGCGTATGTATTTGTTGGGTACGGCTGAGGCTAAACTGAATATTTTGCAGACAGAAAAGCATTTGTTGAATACAACATTAAGTTACTCATTGCATTACAATGACATGAAGCAACAATATTATGCTTCGTCTGCCGGTTCGGAGTCCTATTGGAATGGTTATAAAGGACGTGCGGAAATGAAGTATCAGAAATGGTACACCAATCGATTGGAGTGGTTGGGAAATTATGCACTGAACTTGGGCGACCACAATATTAAGGCTGTAGTGGGCTATACTTATGAGAAGTCTATCTGGGAACAGATTGGTGGTAGTAACAACGACTTCTCTTTTGATAATACGAAATATTGGGATTTGGGCAGTGGCTCTTATCTGAAGGATGGTTTGGCAAGTTTATATAGCGGTCGCTCTGAATCGACACTTATTGGCTTCTTTGGTCGGTTGAACTATAATTGGAAGGATATGCTTTTTGCATCGGCTTCGTTGCGCTATGAAGGCTCTTCCAAATTTGGTGCTAACCAAAAGTGGGGGTACTTCCCAGCAGCTTCTTTGGCTTGGGAAATGATGGAGATGGGCTTTATGAAGAATACCCGGAAAGTGTTGACCAGTTTGAAACCGCGTGTTTCTTTCGGAATTACCGGTCGTTCGGATTTTGATGCTTATAAATCACTTTCTACTTACAATACCAATGGTAGTTATCTCTTTGACGGGCGTTGGGTAACGGGCTATGCTCCCTCTAGTAATGCTAATCCGGATTTGGCTTGGGAAAAGAGCGTTGCGATTAATCTGGGTGTTGATTTTGTTCTATGGAATCGTTTACGTGGTTCAGTGGAGTATTTTGACCGTAGTTCTAAAGACTTGCTTTATACGTACACGGCACCTCAACCGCCTTTTGTCTATTCCACTATTTTGGTTAACGTTGGAACAACGAAAAATACCGGTATAGAAGTATCTTTGGATGGTGATATCCTTACTAAAACAGCAGTGAAGTGGACGAGCGGAATCAATTATTCTTATGGGAAGACTAAGTTGACCAAACTTTCTAACGATATTTACAAGGCATCTTATCTCGACCTTTACTTAAAACCGGGAACTGGTTCCAGCGAATATTTCTTCCGTGTGCAGGAAGGGGGAGAGATAGGGCAGTTCTACGGTTATGAATATGCAGGTGTTGACGAAAATGGCAATATGCTTATTTTGAATGATAAAGATGAGCAAATACCGATTTCTCAGGCTGATGCCAAGTATAAACGTTATATTGGCAATGGTGCTCCCAAGCACTTCTTGTCTTGGAGTAACAACCTGACTTGGAGAAATTTTGATTTGAGTGTATTCTTCCGCGGTACATTCGGTTTTGATGTATTCAACATGCGTAAATATGGTATGGGGCTTCAGGGATGTGGTACAGATAATGTTCTTCGCTCTGCGTATCTGGAAGATAAGAATATCCGTACCGGTGGTGGAGTAATATCTTCCTATTTCCTGGAGGATGGTAGCTTCATAAAACTGGAAAATGTAACCTTGGGATATAATTTTACTCCTAAGAACCGTAAGTTACTGGATAATATGCGCATATATCTGTCTGCCAAGAATCTGTTTACCTTGACCGGATATTCTGGTAATGACCCTTCAATTATAGACGTGAATGGTATCCAGCCGGGAGTAGATAGTAATAGTGCTTATCCTACAGCAACTCAATTGAGTTTAGGTGTGACTCTTCGCTTCAAATAAATGAGAAACAAATTATTAAAAATATGAAAGATATGAAATATATAAAATGTCGTTGGTTATTGGCGATGATTATGTCATGTTCACTTTTCTCTTGTACTAATTTGGACGAGGAAGTGTTCGATCGTGTGGATGCCGGAATTTATTATCAAGATGAGACGAGTGTTCAGGGGGCAGTGGCAGCCATCTATTCGAAAGCTGCATATAGTTATTTGGAATACTTCTGGTATTTGCAGGAGTTTTCTGCCGACCAGGTGGCATGGCGCAGTTGGAACGGTGGACTTTGGGGATGGGATGAGGCATTGAAGTTTGCTTTGTCTTCACATACCTGGACGTCAGAATCAACCATTATTCGCCAAACTTGGGAGAATGCGTGGACCACTATTGGGCTTTGCAATACGCTTATTACAGATTTGCAGGCAATCAGCCCCGCATCTATACGCATGACTGAGGATGCTTTGAATAGTTATATTGCCGAAGTACGTACCCTGCGTGCTTGGGCATACTACAATATCTTTGAGATTTGGGGTGGAGCACTTCCCTTGAACATTTCTTCGGGTGCGGAAATCCCTGGTTCTGCAGATACTGATTTTGATAAGGGGTGCAAGATTATCTACGATTTTATCAGTCAGGAATTAGATGAGTCAGTTACAGATCTTATGAAAGAAGATGGTTCTGGAAAGACTCGCAACCGCATGAACCAAGCTGCCAATCGTATGATTAAGATGCGCTTGTTGCTGAATTCTGAGGTGTTTATCAAACAAAACAGTTATAATGAGTGTGCCACTCTTTGCCAAAAAATTCTGAATGGCGATTATGGTACTTACAGCATTACCGATGACTATCGCGATATTTATTCGATAAACAATGTAGAATGTCCGGAAGTTGTAATGGCATTGGCGATGGAAGTCGGTCAGGTCAATACCGGTTGGATGCGTAACATGCCTTTCATGCCTTACAATTGTTGGGATTACTTTGGAGGTACATACAGCCAGAGCGGATGGAATTGTGTATGCTTGGCACCTTCATGGGATAATTCTGGAAATGTACAGCCGTATGGTGGTACTGACAATCCTAAGAGCTTTCTTACTGACTACGGTGATAAGTTAGGAGCAGTTTATGAACGTTTCCACGATAAAGATATCCGTAAGCAGAACTATGTGTATAATGAAACAACAGGAAACTATCAAGGCATTTTTTTGAAAGGGGCTATTAAAGCCAACTATGGTAAGGGTGCGGCTTTGAAAGCAGATGCCGACCGTGACGGTCAGGATTTGGTTTATGTGGATCAGGTGGGTACATTCCTTAATTTAGGACGTAATCTGGAGACTGTCATGTCACCTCGCTGGGGTGAAACGAATTCAGGTGTCCGTTTGGTAAGATATCCGGTTTATCCGGAGAGTGCAGGCATTGATTTCCAAAACATCGATGAGGTGGAATTCCGTTTGAGTGAAGTGGTCTATACTCTTGCTGAATGTAAAATGCGTGCAGGTGATACGGAAGGTGCTAAAGAACTGGTATATAGAGTTAAAACACGCTATTTTACAGATAAATCGGCTCTCGAGCAGCCCGGTCCTGGTTTTACATCCTTTGATATGGATTGGATGTTGAGTGAATGGGGACTTGAATTCTTGGGAGAGGGGCGTCGTCGTCGTACAGACTTGCGTCGTTTCGATAAGTTTACGCAAGGGCAATGGTGGTTCTTTGGCCGTGCCACGGACGACGGTTTAAGCTATCCGGCTAAACGTGACCGCAAATACGAGTGGTATCCCTTGCCCCAGTCTGCCCTTATGGTAAATCCGGGACTGGTACAGAATCCTAATTATTAATCATCCTATAATAATAGTAACAATGAAAAAATATATATGTAATCCGCTATGGCTTTTGTTGCTTTTTGTAGCTTTCATCAGTAGTTGTGACAAGGAGGAAATTGTGTTTGACCATGAGTTGCCGCAATTTGAACTTCGTAGCGATGCTATCTTGCTGGAGGTGATTATGCCCCAAGGAACTGGTGCCGATGAAATAATTTATATTGCAGGCGATTTCAATGGAGGTCAGGATGCTGCTTCCGGAGACCTTAAGTGGCAGATGGAGAAAGCTGCAAACAATGATGTTAAATGGGGCATATACCTCTATCCGGAAGATTTTGTTAATGGAAAGACACTTGCCGATGGCTTTTATTTCGTTTCTAAGACACAAGGTATAGAGCGTACTTTGCAGAATGGGGATGCTTTACATCAAATTTCGGCTAAGGTAGGTACTCGCACTGATATAACGGTAACCCGCTGGAATGCTTATTTTGAGGAGCCGGAAGACCCAAGTGAAGTGATTCATGACGGTTATGCTGTGTTCGTGATGGACAATACAGGTTGGGATGCACTGACACTTTATGCGTGGGGAAATGATTTGCCGGAACTTTTTGGAGGTTGGCCCGGTATTTCACCTACTGGTAGCGTTGAGATAAAAGGAATTACCTATAAATACTTTGATACAGGTGAAGCAAATAAGGGATTGGTTTACAATTTGATATTTAACGATAATGGAGTAGGTTCACAATTTGATGGACCACAGAACTTTACTCTTGACCGTGACATATATTTGGAAATCACAGAAAGCGGTTGGACGGAAATAGATCCGGATGCAGTGGTTATCCATGATGGTTATGCCATATTTATTGAAGACCAGTCCGGATGGGCAGAAACAACCATATATGCGTGGGGAAATGATATACCGGAACTCTTTGGCAGTTGGCCAGGAATATTACCAACCGGTAGTGTTGAGATAAAAGGTGTCACGTATAATTATTACGATACAGGTGAAGCAAATAAGGGATTGACTTACAATCTGATAATGAATAATAACAATGGAGGCTCACAATTTGACCTCGCAGCAGTGACGCTTGATCGAGATTATTATTTCCGTATTACGGACATAGCTGGTGAGGAGATTGACCCTAACAATCCGGACGGAGACTCTGAACCGGAATCTGAAGCGGCTTTTGTTTCTAATCAGAATAATTTCTTGAAATGAGTTTTGTATAGTAATGAAGATGTTAAATGACCTATTGGTGGAATGAGATTGGGGATAGGATATCTCTTTTCAATCTTGCGGATATATGTCCCAAGGCTTGGTTTTTCTATCCCAAGTCTTGGGGTAGAAAAAACAAGCCTTGGGAAGAAGTTATCTCTTAGCTCTTTTGTTTTTTAGTATTGGCTTCCGGGATTTTTAGTATTAAGTCTTAGTATCTTTTCTGCCAATGCCCATCACTGGAGAGTTTGGATGCTCCTTTTGCAGATATCAGTTCCGCCAATGAGTATAAGTATAGATAAAAAGTAGAAATATGAAAAAAGTAATAATTGCGACACTGCTCTTTACGATGCTACATTCTTGTATGGGGTGTAGTGATAGTCAGAGTGACATGGAACCGATTCCCGTCCCACAGGAAGAATACATGGCTTCGGATATGGTGATTTATGAGGCAAATCCCCGCATTTTTGCCGAAGAAAATGCGTTCTCTGCCATCAAAGCAGAGCTTGACCGTATTCAAAGCCTGGGAACTACCGTGCTTTGGCTGATGCCTGTAAATGAGCCGGGAGTACTGAAAAGTGTGAATTCACCTTATTGTATAAAGGATTATAAAAAGCTGAATACACGTTACGGAACAAAAAAAGACTTGAAAGAACTGGTAGATGCTGCCCATGCCAAAGGAATGAAAGTGATTCTTGACTGGGTTGCCAACCATACTTCGTGGGACAATGCTTGGGTGACTGAGCATCCGGATTGGTATACACAGGATGCAAATGGCAATGTGGTACAACCTCAAGAACAGCCTTGGGCGGATGTTGCTGACTTGAATTTTGACAACGAAACCATGCAGCAAGCCATGATTGATGCCATGAAGTATTGGGTAACAGAAATTGGTATTGATGGATACCGTTGTGATTATGCCGAGGGGGTACCAGATGCTTTCTGGAAGAAAGCAATCGCCGAGCTCCGTACACTTGACAATAATTTGCTGATGCTTGCCGAAGGCGGAAAAACGTCTTTAATGAACAATGGTTTCAATCTGCTCTACGGCTGGAACTTCCATAGTAAACTGAAAGACTATTATGCCGGTAAATGCTCACTTACTGACCTTTATGCTATGAATACTTCCGAATTGGAGGGAATGCCGAAGGGTACGTTACGGTTACGCTATTCTACTAATCATGACCAGGCAAGTGAGGCTTCACCGATAGAATGTTATGGCGGTGAGCGTGGTGCCATGTCTGCTTTTGTATTGACGACTATGCTCGAGGGGATACCTCTTATTTATAGTTCGCAGGAAGTAGCCTATCCGCGGTCACTTAACTTTTTCAATTACGGAGTTATAGACTTGAAGTCCAATGAAGTCTTTGCGCAAGAGATGGCAGAAATCATCAGAGCCTATAAAGCTACGAGCAGTGTACGTGGTGGTGAACTGGAAGTTTATACTACCGGAGATGTCGCTTCATTTTATCGGGCAGCAGGCAGTCATGGCATGTTGGTCATGGTGAATACTGCCAATGAGTCTGTACAAGTGAAAGTACCTATGGAGCATGCTGGCAAGACCATGACCGATGTGATTGCCGGTGTGGATGTGGAGTTGCCTACAGTAATGACGATGGAACCTTATCAATATTTTATATATCAACAATAACGGATGTATATGAAACATGTATTATTAACAGTTGTATTTCTGGGAATTGCTTGTGTGGCGATGGCACACGAATTGTTATCTCCCAATGGGAATCTGAAACTCAATGTTGTGCTTGATTCCGAGGGGGGGCCGGTCTATAGCTTATATTACAAAGGAGAGCCGGTTGTAGAACCTTCTGCCTTGGGAATACTTATGGAAGAAGCGGATTTGTCAAATGGCTTCCGGATTCTTGATGCAACAAATTCTACTTTTGATGAAACTTGGATGCCTGTATGGGGAGAGTATGAAAAAGTCCGTAACCATTACAATGAACTTACTGTCACTCTCTCACAACCGGCAAAGCACGACCGTATGATGATTGTACGTTTTCGATTGTTTGACGATGGACTCGGATTCCGTTATGAGTTGCCGGAGCAGAAAACCATGAATTATCTGACGGTAAAAGACGAACTGACGGAATTCAATCTGACCGGTAATCATACACTCTATTGCATTCCCGGTGATTATGATACGAATGAGTTTGCCTATACTACTGCGGCCATTTCCGAAGTGCGCGAAGCTATGGAACGTAATCTACGTAAAAAAGGATATGAAGCTAAAGCGACTTCATTCACAGTACAAACACCCCTTATGATAAAGACTACCGAAGGACTTTATATCAATATTCATGAAGCTGCCTTGGTAGATTATTCTGCCATGTTGCTGAATGTGGATGATAAAGAGTTTAACTTTTCTGCTCATCTTACTCCCGATAAATTAGGAAAGAAAGGATATCTGCAATTACCGTTGCATACCCCGTGGCGTACAATTATGGTTAGTGACGATGCACGTAGCATCCTTGCTTCTCAGTTGATTCTTAATCTGAATGAACCTTGTAAGCTGGAAGATACTTCTTGGATTAAGCCACAGAAATTTATCGGTGTCTGGTGGGAGATGTTTACTGGTGGAGGAGGTACATGGGCATATAGCGACTATTATAAGGCTAAACCCGGCATAACCGACTATTCAAAGTTAACTCCTAATGGACATCATCCGGCCAATACTGAACATGTGAAAGAGTACATAGACTTTGCGGCGGAGAATGGTATTGATGCGGTATTGGTTGAGGGCTGGAATGAAGGTTGGGAAGATTGGGCATCCTATCGTAAGGATCGTCAGTTCCTTTTTGACAAACCTTATCCGGACTTTGATGTTGCGGTACTACATGCCTATGCCAAATCAAAGGGAGTAAAGATTATCATGCATCATGAGACGGCTGCTAATGCTGCCGACTATGAGCGGCAGCTGGATGTAGCCTTTCAATTTATGGTAGATAATGGCTATAATTCTGTAAAGACCGGATATGTGGGTTCAATCATTCCCCGTAGTGAATATCATTCCTCACAATGGATGAACAATCATTATATACATGTGGTGAAGCGTGCTGCTGATTATAAGATTATGGTAGATAGTCACGAGGCTGTTCGTCCCACCGGCTTGTGCCGTACCTGGCCCAACTGGGTAGCGCAAGAATCTGCCCGTGGTGGTGAGTTTGAATCTATGGGGGGCAATGATCCGGATCATACTTGTATCTTGCCGTTTACTCGGTTGAAGGGTGGTCCGATGGATTACACTCCTGGTATTTTCCAGACAAAACTTTCGTATTATAATAGTTCGAAACCTAAAGGTCAGGCGGGTACTACATTGGTAAAACAATTGGCTCTATATGTAACGATGCCCTCTCCGTTACAGATGGCAGCAGACCTGCCGGATAATTATCGCCGTTTTCCCGATGCGTTTCAATTTATTAAGGATGTAGCGGTGGATTGGAGCAATTCTTGGTATCTGGAAGCCGAACCGGGTGATTATATCACAGTGGCTCGTCAAGCCAAAGGAAAACAAGAGTGGTATGTAGGTGCTATTACCGACGAACATCCTCGTACGGCAACTATTCCTTTCTCTTTCTTACCCGAAGGAAGGAAATATATTGTTACCGTTTATGCAGATGGTCGGGATGCAGACTGGAAAGATAATCCGCAGAGCTATGACATCCGTCGTGGCATAGTAACGTCAAAGAGTGTGCTGCGTCAACCTCTGGCAAGTAGTGGAGGGGTGGCTATCAGTGTTCGAGAAGCAACAAAAGAAGAGGTAAAAGGATTGAAGAAATTATGAAGCTTGTCCGTACATAGTAATTATTATGTTGCGGATTTAATACAAGCATTTAAGAATTAAAGTTAGCAATTGGAAAGGCATAGTCCGTGAGGATTGTGTCTTTTTTCGTAAATTATTCGTCATTTCTTATTTTCTTTATTATAATTTTTTCTATATTTATGCCGTTATGGCGAATTGTTGACAGAATAGGAAAAGAATAGACCATTTAGGTATGAATAGAGAATGCCGGGGATTTGACATTTTATCATTCTTTAATCAAAATATAACCGTAAAATTTAGCTGTTTTGAAAAGTTTTCTTATATTTGCGGTGTTATTCATTGACATTTTGTTTGAATAGCGTGAAGTCAACAAGGTAATAACCTTTAAAACGTAATATTATGAATATCGAACGTATCATGGCCTCTTTAGAGGCAAAGCACCCCGGCGAGTCTGAGTATCTTCAAGCCGTAAAGGAAGTTCTTCTTTCCATCGAAGATATCTATAACCAACATCCCGAGTTCGAGAAAGCGAAAATTATAGAACGTCTGGTTGAACCTGACCGTATCTTTACTTTCCGCGTAACGTGGGTGGATGATAAAGGTGAAGTTCAGACGAACCTCGGTTATCGTGTGCAGTTCAACAATGCCATTGGCCCGTACAAAGGCGGTATTCGTTTCCATGCTTCCGTAAATCTTTCTATCCTCAAATTCCTGGGATTTGAGCAGACTTTCAAGAATGCTTTGACTACATTGCCTATGGGCGGTGGTAAGGGTGGTTCCGACTTCTCTCCGCGCGGAAAGAGCGATGCTGAAATCATGCGTTTCTGTCAGGCCTTCATGCTGGAATTGTGGCGTCACCTCGGTCCGGATATGGATGTTCCTGCCGGTGATATCGGTGTAGGCGGTCGCGAAGTGGGCTATATGTTCGGTATGTATAAGAAGTTGACTCGCGAATTTACGGGCACATTTACCGGTAAAGGATTGGAATTTGGCGGTTCGCTGATTCGTCCCGAAGCAACAGGATTCGGCGGCTTGTATTTCGTAAACCAAATGTTACAGACAAAAGGCATTGACATCAAGGGCAAGACCGTGGCTATCTCCGGTTTTGGAAATGTAGCTTGGGGTGCTGCTACCAAGGCTACCGAATTGGGTGCCAAGGTGGTTACCATCTCCGGTCCCGACGGTTACATCTACGACCCGAACGGTATCAGTGGCGAAAAGATAGATTATATGCTGGAACTCCGGTCATCGGGCAACGATATCGTAGCACCGTATGCCGACGAATTCCCCGGCTCTACTTTCGTAGCAGGCAAACGCCCGTGGGAAGTGAAAGCGGACATCGCTCTGCCTTGCGCTACCCAGAACGAGCTGAACGGCGAAGATGCACAACACCTCATTGACAACAAGGTGACATGTGTAGGCGAAATCTCCAATATGGGATGTACGCCCGAAGCTATCGACCTTTTCATTGACAACAAGATTATGTATGCACCGGGTAAGGCTGTCAATGCAGGTGGTGTGGCTACCAGCGGACTGGAAATGTCGCAGAACGCCATGCACCTCAGCTGGAGTGCAGCCGAAGTGGATGAAAAACTCCACGCCATCATGCACGGAATTCATGCTCAATGCGTAAAATATGGGACAGAACCTGATGGCTACATCAACTACGTGAAGGGAGCGAATATCGCCGGTTTCATGAAGGTGGCTCATGCCATGATGGGTCAGGGAATTATCTAAGAGAGAAACTTTGTTTAGTTGTATTTGTATTTGTGGTTTGTGCTGCTCTACGCCTGTGAAGGTATCGGGCAGTACTTTTTTTATTCTCAATTAAAAAAGTTGTATCTTTGTATCCGAGAAACCATAAATGACAAAGAGATGTTACTACCTGAATTGAAACTGAGACGTGATAAAATACGCTCTCTCATGGCTCAACAAGAGATTGATGCCGCTCTTATCGCTTGTAATGTAAACTTAATCTATACGTATGGACGTGTCGTCAGCGGTTACTTGTATCTGCCGTTGAATGCTCCCGCCCGTTTATTCATCAAACGTCCCAACAATATTGAAGGGGAACATATCCATCCTATCCGTAAACCGGAACAACTGCCTGACTTACTAAAGGAATGTGGTTTGCCCATACCTGCCAGGTTGATGCTGGAGGGGGATGAGTTGTCTTTTACGGAATATAACCGTTTGGCAGCGTGTTTCCCTGAAACGGAGGTGCTTCCTTGTGGTACGGCCCTTATCCGGAAGGCCCGAAGTGTCAAGACTGAAATAGAGATTGAGATGTTCCGTCGTTCCGGCATTGCACATGCCAAGGCCTACGAACAAATACCCTCGGTTTATAGACCGGGAATGACAGACTGCCAGTTATCCATCGAAATAGAGCGCCTGATGCGCCTGGAAGGTTGTCTGGGCATTTTCCGTACCTTCGGACAAAGTATGGAGATTTTTATGGGAAGTCTGCTGGCAG